>JAEEGL017302984.1_pt1 | contig 20288 bp, 14 predicted proteins | sample 9134231 | NCBI WGS metagenome assembly JAEEGL01 (sample SAMN16246548, study PRJNA631951) | gut metagenome | biome: gut microbiome; feature: rumen; material: fiber-attached | host: Bos | place: Iran: Karaj | collected 2018-10 | reverse complement strand
TAGCCACCTGACCAGCGGTTGTTGTTGAACCACATGCTCGGCGTGTCCATCACGCCATGCAGCACGACGTGGTTGCCGTAGGTATCTACCAGCCATTTGCCTTCAACATGCAGGGTCGGCAGCGGCATCTCGGTTTGTGCCATCAAGGCAACTGCTGCCAAGGAAATTGTCAGAAAAGAAAATAATCGTTTCATAATAGTCTATTGATTGACAGATTTCATTTTTCAGCTTTCAGCTTCAGGCTGCCGTCGGCCTCGTATTCCAGTTCGGCTATCTTGGCACTGCGCAGCCAGGTGCGTCCGCCGCTGGGCACGCTGTCGTGGTGCAGCAGGAACCAGCGCCCGCGCCACTCGACGATGCTGTGGTGGGTGGTCCAGCCCACAACGGGTTGCAGCAGTTCGCCGCGGAAACGGAAGGGACCGTAAGGGGAGTTGGAGGTGGCATAGCACAGCAGATGGGTGTCACCCGTACTGTAGCTGAAGTAGTAAACGCCGTCCTTCTTGTGCATCCAGGATGCCTCGAAGAAACGGTGCGGGTCGTCGGCACGCAGGGGATTCCCCTCGTCGTCCACAATGAGGACAGGCGTGGGTTCTTCGGCGAATTGGGTGACATCGGCAGTCATGCGGGCCACACGTGAGGGCAGTGCGGGTTCAGCACCTTCGGGCAGGTGGGCATTCTCCAGGGAGCGGTTGTCGCGGTAGCGCTGCAGCTGTCCGCCCCAGATGCCGCCGAAATAGACATAGATCTCTCCGTCGTCATCCTTGAAGGCGCAGGGGTCGATGCTGTAACTGCCACGAATGGGGTCGGGCAGGGGAGTGAAGGGGCCTTCGGGCTTGTCGGCGATGGCAACACCGAGATGGAAGGTGTCTGTCTTGTCCTTCACACAGAAGATGAGGTAGTATTTCCCGTTCTTCTCCACCACGTCGTTGTCCCAGAGCTGGCGGCCTGCCCAGGGGATATCCTTGCAGTCAAGGATGAGGCCCAGGTCACGGGCTTCGGGCTGATCGGGGTCGTCGAGACAGAGGACATGGTAGTCCTTCATATTGAAGTGGTCACCGTTATCGTTCTCGGGAATGCCGCTCTCCCAGTCGTGGGAGGGATAAATGTAGAGTTTGTCATTGAAGACGTTGCCGGAAGGGTCGGCCATGTAATCGGAAGGAAAGAGATAACGCATGTTAGTGAGTTTAGGGTTTAGGGTAAATGTGTTAATTTTCTGTTTTAGAAAAGGATGCTGCAGAAGGTTGCATGGCGAGCAGAGGCTTGCGTTGAATAGAGCGTTGCTTTCTGCTGTAGGGACCGCTCCTTTCTGCTGTAGGGAGCGTTCCTTTCTTGCGTAGGGAGCGCTTCTTTCTTGCGTAGGGAGCGCTCCTTTCTTGAGTAGGGAGCGCTCCTTTCTGCTGTAGGGAGCGCTCCTTTCTCGTGTAGGGAGCGCTCCTTCACGCTTTAGGAAGCGTTTCTTCCCTTTTGGGGGTATGAATCATCAGCCCAATGTGGCTGTTACGTATTGTCGATCGGACTGGCGAAAGGAGAATCAATAAACTATCCTCTCTGTTCAATCTCTTGGTTAATCTTGTCGATGACCTCGTCGGTGAGTTCATAACGCGAGATGATGAACATGGCCAGGAGCAACAGGGCGGCGGGGATGACACACATGAGCCAGAGGATACCCTCTTCTGCCATGGGAGTCTGGTCAATGACGTCGGGGTTGTAGGCCACGTAGGCCAGGATGGCAGGAGCCACCACGCTGCCCAGCGTCATACCGGCCTTGAAGAAGATGCCCGTGAGGGCGTTCACGATGCCGGCGATGCGCTTGCCGCTCTTGTATTCACCATAGGAGATGACCTCTGGCACGAGTGCCCACATATAACCTGTAGCCACGATGACACCGGTGGATTTGATGAACTGGGCCACATAGACCAGCGTCATGGAAGGATTCTCCATCTTGGCCACTCCATAGAGGAAGGCCATGCCTAAGATGGCACAGCTGAGGAAGATGTAGAACATGTTCTTCTTTCCCACCAGACGCTTGATGGCCGGGACAAGCGGCATGAAGATGAATGCTGGAGCAGACCCCAGCCCCATGAAGAGCGCCAATTGGTCTGCCGAAGCATGCATGTTGCTGTTCATGAAATAGGCGCCAGCGGCGTTACCGATGGACATCATGGAGAAGGCGGTAATGAAGAAGAAGGCGATGACACGCAGGGGGCGGTTGTGGAAGAACTCCATCCACAAGTCGCTGACTTTCACGTTGGCGCTCTCTTCGGCACTCATCACCACACGCTCCTTGCATTGTGTGAAACAGAAGATGAGCAGGGCCAGACCCACGCAAGCGTAGATGGTCATGGTGGTGAACCATGCGGTCGGGTCTTTGGGCAACCCTTCGGTCTCCTCGGTAGTGAAGTGTGAGATGAGCAGCGGCAGACCGGAAGCCACAGCCAGACCGCCGCAGTTGGCCATGAACATGCGGACAGAAGTCAGAATGGTGATTTCATTGGTGTCACGGGTGAGGGATGAGTTCAGGGCACCGTAGGGTACATTGATGAAGGTGTACAGCAATGTCATGGCTATATACGTGACGTAGGCATAGAGCAGCGAGGGTGCAAAGCCGTTCCAGAAACAGAGGATGGCAAAGCCCGAAAGGGGAATACCCACGAAAACGAGGTAACTGCGGTACTTGCCCAGACGGGGATTGTTCTTGTCAATGAGTGCACCGACGATGGGGTCCCAAATCACGTTGGCCACATTGCCGACGGTGAACATCACCGACACGTCCACGGCATTCAGACCGTAGATGTCGGTGTAGAAGAACAGCAGGTACATGCATGTGACCTGAAAGATGAGGTTCTGGGCCAGGTCGCCGGCACCGAAGCCGATGCGTTGCAGCCATGACAAATGGTAGAAACCACTGCCCTGTGAACGGGTCTCGGCTGCGGCAGGTTGATGATTGGTTTGATTCTTTTCTTGCATGGTTATGGGGTGAATTGATAGTGACAATGCCATTTTGACGCTGCAAAGGTAACAAATATTATAAATATATTTGCTCATATTTGTCTCAGAAAATACATTTCTTGTCTCGTTTAGCCCTATTTTATGTCTCTTATTGATACTTTTTCCATGATTCCTTTGTCTCCATTCCCCTTTTTCCGTACTTTTGCGGCCAAGAAAAGCGAACACGAATCGCCCGATAGACACGGAGGATTCGCCTGATTCGTCTGATTCGTGTTCGTAAATGGTAAATAGTAAATCATAAATTGTAAATGGCTAATCGGCTTTTCATCTTCGACACCACACTTCGCGACGGCGAGCAAGTTCCCGGTTGCCAGTTGAACACCGTTGAGAAAATTCAGGTGGCCAAGCAGCTCGAAGCCTTAGGCGTGGATGTCATTGAAGCGGGGTTCCCTGTCAGTTCACCAGGCGACTTCCGCTCCGTGATAGAAATTTCCAAGGCGGTCACCTGGCCCACCATCTGCGCCCTGACGCGGGCCGTGCAGCGGGACATCGACGTGGCAGTGGAGTCTCTGCAGTATGCCAAGCATCGCCGCATCCACACGGGCATCGGCACCAGTGATGCACACATTAAATATAAGTTCAACGCTACGCGCGAGGAGATTATTGAGCGGGCGGCAGCTGCCGTGAAGTATGCCAAGCGATACTGCGAGGACGTGGAGTTCTATGCCGAGGATGCTGGACGCACAGACAATGAGTATCTGGCGCGGGTCGTAGAGGCTGCTGTGAAGGCGGGAGCAACGGTGTGCAATATCCCCGACACCACGGGCTACTGCCTGCCCAGCGAGTTCGGTGAGAAAATCAGATATCTCATGGAGCACGTGGATGGACTCAGCAACGGACAGTGCATCCTTTCCACCCATTGCCACAATGACCTCGGGCTGGCCACTGCCAACACGATGGCTGGCGTGCTGGCTGGTGCCCGGCAGGTGGAGGTGACCATCAACGGTATCGGCGAACGGGCAGGAAACACCAGCCTGGAGGAGATTGTGATGATACTGAAATGTCACAAGGGTGTCAGCATTGACACCAACATCAACACCCAGCGCATCTATCCCACCTCGCGCCTCGTCTCATCGCTGATGAACATGCCCGTTCAGCCCAACAAGGCCATCGTGGGCCGCAATGCCTTTGCCCACAGCAGCGGCATCCATCAGGACGGTGTGCTGAAGAACGCACAGACCTACGAGATTATGGACCCGAAGGATGTGGGCATCGATGAGAATTCCATCCTGCTCACCGCGCGCAGCGGGCGTGCCGCACTCAAACACCGCCTTCAAGTGCTGGGCATGGAACTCACGGACGAGGCCCTGGACAAGACCTATGATGCGTTCCTGCACCTGGCCGACCAGAAGAAGGAAATCACCGACGATGACATCCTCATGCTGGCAGGTGCTGACCGTGCGGCCACACATGCCATCAAGTTGGATTACTTGCAGGTGACCACGGGTATGGGCGTGCGCAGCGTGGCGGCTATAGGTCTGAACATCAGCGGCGAGAAGTTCGAGGCTTCCGCCTCCGGCAATGGCCCCGTGGATGCTGCCATCAAGGCACTCAAGAACATCATTCGTCGCCAGATGACCCTCAAGGAGTTCACCATACAGGCCATCAGCAAGGGCAGCGACGATGTGGGCAAGGTGCACATGCAGGTGGAGTACGACGGCCACCTCTACTACGGCTTCGGTGCCAACACAGACATAGTAACAGCCTCTGTCGAGGCTTACATCGACTGCATCAACAAATTCAAGAAATGAAGACACTCTTCGACAAAATATGGGATGCACACGTTGTGCAGAACATCCCCGACGGCCCCACACAGCTTTACATAGACCGCCTCTATATGCACGAGGTGACATCGCCGCAAGCGTTTGATACCTTGCGGGATAAGGAAATCGGTGTGCTCCGGCCGCAGCAGTGCTTTGCCATGCCCGACCATAATGTGCCGTCAGATCCGAGAACCACTTTCCAGACCCCTTTCTGTAAGGGAGGGGAACCGGTGTCTTTGCCTTCTGATTCGCCAATACATTCTGCTCCCCTCACTCACAACGAGGGGAAAGGGGGCGGGGCTGCCGAGCCTGGCTTCGACCAGATCGACACCCTTCGCCGCAACTGCGCCGAGTTCGGCGTCACCTATTTCGATATGGGCACGCCAGACAATGGCATCATCCACGTTGTAGGTCCCGAGAAAGGCCTCTCGCTACCCGGCATGACCATTGTCTGCGGTGACAGCCACACCTCTACACACGGCGCGGTAGGTGCGTTGGCGATGGGCATAGGAACCAGCGAGGTGGCACAGGTGCTGGCCTCGCAATGTATCCTCCAGCAGAAACCCAAGACCATGCGCATCAACATCGAAGGTGAGCTGGCACCGTACGTGACTGCCAAGGACGTGGCACTCTACATCATGGCACAGATGACCACCAGCGGTGCCACTGGCTATGCCGTGGAGTATGCGGGCAGTACCGTCCGGGCCATGTCAATGGAAGGACGCCTCACACTCTCCAACCTCTCGATAGAGATGGGTAGTCGTGCCGGTCTCATTGCTCCCGACGAGACCACCTTTGAATATCTGAAAGGTCGCGAATATGCACCCAAGGGCGCAGCGTGGGACCGCGCCGTAGCCTTCTGGAAGACCTTGAAGAGCGATCCCGATTCTGTCTTTGACCGCGAGGTTACCTACCGCGCCGAGGACATAGCACCCCGCATCACCTACGGCACCAACCCAGGAGCCGGCATCGCCATTGACGAGTGTATTCCCACCCCTGATGACATAGCCTACCGCACCGTTGACGTCGGTGCATCCGCCGTCGCCCAACTGCACTCTCAGCTCTCTTACATGGGCTTTCGTCCAGGTCAGCGCCTCCTCGGCACACCCGTGGATTACGTCTTCCTCGGTGCTTGCACCAACGGCCGCATAGAGGATTTCCGCGCCTTCGCCTCTGTGGTCAAGGGAAAGCAGAAGGCCGCGAACGTCACCGCCTGGCTCGTTCCCGGCTCATGGGCCGTGCGCCAGCAAATCATCGACGAGGGCCTCGACAAGATCTTGGAGGCCGCTGGCTTCGAACTGCGTCTGCCCTCCTGCTCGGCTTGCTTGGCCATGAACCCCGACAAGGTGCCTGCAGGAAAGCTCTGTCTCTCCACATCCAACCGTAACTTCGTAGGTCGTCAGGGGCCAGGAGCCCGCACCATCCTTGCCAGTCCCCTCACCGTTGCCGCTGCCGCCGTGACTGGTGTCATCACCGACCCGAGGAAGTTGAAAGTCGAATATTGAAGGCCTCACTCTCTGCCCCTCTTCAAGGGGGGCGAGGGGAGATGGTTCGACCCCTGCCGATGTTGTGCAATCGTAAAGGTAAGTAAAAGGTAAATGGTAAAAGGTAAATGCTAAATCGTTTGGTGATTTGTGTCGCATTGTTGCTGATGTCCTTGATGACAAGAGCCAATGACGGCGTGTTCTATGTCAACGGCAACCATCTTGTTCCGGTACAGGAAACAGACATCGCTCTGACTAAAGAGGTACTCACCATCAGCCTCTGCGACGACGGTTATGCCCAAGTGGACGTAAAGTATGAACTGGACAATCACGGCAAAGAGAAGACGGTGACGATGGGTTTCGAGGCCAGTGCTCCCTACAACGACGATGTGCCGTTCAGCCCGCAGGGGATTCACCCTTATATCAGTGACTTCACCGTGGAGATGAACCGTGAGCGGCTCTCCTACATGAATGCCGTCGTGAAGTCGCAGTATGGCTTTGATTGTGACTTCCAACCCCTCAACCTGCAACAATGGAAATCCTACGGCGAAGTGAAGATGCGTGATGGCGATGACCTGCCCAACAACAGTATGCTCTATGATGCAGAAAGAGACAGCCTCATCGACTTTGCCTATGCCTACTATTTCATCGCACGCTTTCAACGCGGGCGAAACATCATCCACCACACTTACCGTTATCGCATGAGTTACGGCGTGGGTCGTACCTTCGAAGTCCCTTATTGGCTCAAACCTGCCATGCGATGGGCCAACAATCAGATAGACGACTTCACCCTGCGCATCAAGGCTCCCAAAACCGCCAAACACTTCTTTGTGGAAGATTCCATCTTTGCACAATCCGCGTTTTCCGTCACCGAAGGTGTGGGCAAAGTGAAGAAGACAAAGAATTGGGATGACATCTTCACAGAAATCGTCCTCAGGAATGGCACGATAGAGTGGCACGCACGGAATTTCAGGCCCAAAGCCAATATGACGATTCAGTCTGCCGAGAGGCTGCATTATGATGACTTTAAACTCGGCACCTTCTATGACCGCAGCGACGGCTACCTGCCAGGCAGCTATCTGATAGACCCTGACAAGGTGGAGGAGAGGCGCCGCATCCTTGCCAACCTGCCCTACGCCAGCCGCGGATATGTGTTCAAAGATAAGAAACTGCAGAAATACTTCAGCCAGTTCTGGTGGTATATGCCCGATTCCTCTTGGAAACCTCACACCGATGACTTCACACCGCGGGAGTGGAGGCTCATCAATGAGGGCGAATAGCCACAACCACCATTCAATACCTCACTTTTCATTTTTTACATTTCCCTTTCTCTTTCTCTTTTCACCTCTCACCCTTCACTTTTCACTTTCACCTCTCCATGACTATCCAATCCACCTGCATACCCATCCGCATTGACAATTGCAACACGGACTTGATTATACCGGCACGCTACTTGGCCAGCACCACACGTGACCCCAAGTTCTTCGGTGACGCCTTCATGCGTGACCTGCGTTACACTACCGACGGCCAGCCCGTCCCCGACTTCGTAATGAACCAACCCGCTTTCTCCGAGCCGCCTCGTGAGGGCGTACACCAGATTATTGTGGCAGGAGAGAACTGGGGCAGCGGCAGCTCGCGCGAGCACGCTGCTTGGGCCATAGCCGGTTACGGGGTGCGTGCGGTCATCAGTTCTGCCATCGCAGACATTCACCGTAATAACCTCCTCAACTGCTTCGTACTCCCTGTCATTGTCAGTCAGACTTTTCTGCAGGAGCTGTTCGACAGCATCGACGCAGACCCGCAAACCCGTGTACGTGTGGACCTGCCAACCCAGACCGTCACCAACCTCGCCACGGGCCACAGCGAGCAGTTCCCCATCAGCGGCTACAAGAAATACTGCCTGTTGCACGGGCTGGATGACATCGACTTTCTCCTGAAGAACATTGACCACTTACCTGTTGATGCTTCAAGAATCCCTTCTTGACAATCAGAGTCTCACAAGTGCCCTGAAGGACGACAGAATTGAAAGGACTTTTCAAGTGGATTCAAAGTTGATGCGGTGAGTAGTAGATGATTGAATGATGTATGATGAATTATCAATAGCGAAATCGTGAAATATAATCCTTTATTAGACAGCGAACATTTCATCCTGGTGGCAATCGTCCTGAACACCATTGTCATGTTTCTGGGCGGTTTCTGGCCCGGATGCATCTGGTTTGAGTTGTCAGATGCCCTGTTCACCCTGCTTTTCCTGGCCGAGGCCGTCGTCAAGATCTCACGCATGGGATGGAGAGCCTATTGGAGGAAGTCATGGAACAGGTTTGACTTCATTGTTTTGGTGATTGCCTTGCCTTCGCTGGCCAACCTCTTCATCCCCGACTCCATGGTAACCAGCTCCGTGCTGGCCCTGCGCGCCATGAGGCTGTTGAAAGCCTTCAGAATGGTGCGTTTCATTCCCAATATCGAGAAACTCCTGAAAGGGCTCAAACTGGCGTTCCGGGCCTCCCTCCTTGTCTTTGTGGCTTTTGTCGTGCTGCTGATCGTCTCGTCCATCCTCACCTCTACCATCTTCGGTAAGGTCGCACCGGATTATTTTGGCAATCCCGGTATCAGCCTCTATAGCATCTTCCGCCTCTTCTCTGTCGAGGGATGGTATGAACTGCCCGATGCCATAGCGTCCAATGCCAGCCGGTCGTGGGGCGTTTTTGCAAGGTGCTACTTCTCCATCTTGATGTTCCTGGGCGGTATCATTGGTCTCTCTCTCATCAACTCTATCTTTGTGGATTCCATGGCCGAGGACAATAACGACAAGGTGCTGGAGAGACTGAAACGCATAGAGGACTTGCTCAACAAGAAGAACGGTACACCGAATGAAGAAACATGAAATGCTCTACGAATAATTATGTAAACTATTTTTTTGAATACTTGCTTAATTTTCATAGATTCACAAGGATGTTTGCAGTGGAGCTTGTCAATCTCTCACTCCCCAATTCTCAATTCTTAATTTTCAACTTTCCATGATTAAAATAACCTATAGGAACACCAGTCGATTATCAATGCGTATCGTGAAGAATGGCGACGTTCATGTCTCTGTACCCATCGGGTTGCCGAAGGAGGAGGTGGACGCATTTATCGAGAAGAACCGCGAGTGGATAATCGAGGCGCGGAAACGAACCTATGAACGCCAGAAACAGCGGGCCGACTTCTTCAATAGGCTGCCACTGGCCACACGGGCGCAGGTCGACGAATCATTCTATAGACTGAAGGCACTGGTGGACCCATTAGTGGAACGATACTCCAAGGTGATGGGCGTCCAGCCATTCATCGTATATTACAAGATCATGATTTCCCGTTGGGGCATCTGCAACGTGAAGGACGGCAGCATCTGCTTCTCCGCCTACCTGCTGCTGTTGCCGGAGTGGTGTGTGGAGCATGTGGTGGTGCATGAGCTGTGTCACCTCCTGGAGCCCAGTCACAACGCACGTTTCCATGAGCTGATGGACCGCTACTTTCCCCGTTGGCGAGAAGCCCGCAAAGAGACGAAACGAATATGCCAGATGGGAGATGACGAATAACAGTTAGTCAGGCCTATTGGCGTTTGATCGGCGCAGTTTAAAACTTCTGTGGGAACCTGAGGCAGAATCTTGTAAAAGATGGTGCATATGCGGTACATGAAGAAATATTTTTGTACTTTTGCACCATGGAACAGCAAACATTAGGCATAGACAGAGAAATACTAATAATATATAATTATAAACCCAGGGAGCCGCAGGTGCATTGTTGTTGTGGTAGGTGCTTATTGTCACTTGTCACTTGTCACGATTTAGTGGAGTTCACACCTTGTCGAATTGCTCTCAAAAATGAACCTATGTTCTCAGCCCCACGCACCTATGTTCATCGGCCTGCGAACCTATGTGCGTGGGGCCACGAACCTATGTTCATCTAAAGACCCACTTAAGTTCCTTTGATAGTAGTTATTTCAACAAATTCCTATCAATGTTGTCTTCAAAAAAGAGTATCCAATTTGATGTCCCCACTTTTGTGTAACAAGTAGATACCTCTGTTTAGTCATTGGAATGGCTTTGAGACACTTTTCTCACTGAATCATGTTCAACCCCACGCATCCATTCATCCCTGCAACGTCTCACACGCGTACATATTTATATATGTACATGCAGCAGGAACTCGTCTATGTTGTTGAGCGTAATGACTTGGTAGGTGGCCGTGGGAGATGCATTGGAGAATGCGGCCGGGCATTTGGTGGATCTATGGAATATGGTACTGAATACGTAGGCCGGGTTTGTGAGTCGTGCATGATAAAGTGTTACTACGTTGACTTGTCAATCTTTTAACGTCAATGCAAAAGGTGCCCGAAAAGATAAAAATACACAAATTATGCTTCCTTGCTGCAAAAAACAGCGGAAAAAAGGAAGCGTCTCATTTTTTTTTGCTAACTTGCGCCCGATTTCAGATAGAAACATCGGAAATGACGGAAGAAAACCGTAGAAATACGGGGGTAATTCTGTGTGTTTCTGTTGCTTTTCTGAGTGCTTAAATTGCTGGATAAAATTTATATTCATAAACTTATAAACTTACGAACTCTCTATGAGAAACTATCAGACAAAAGAAATCAAGAACATTGCCTTGCTGGGTAGTGACGGGGCTGGTAAGACCACCCTCACAGAAGCGCTGCTCTTTGAGAGCGGCATCATCAACCGTCGCGGACGCATCTCGCAGAAAAACACCGTGTCAGACTATCTTCCCGTGGAACAGGAATATGGCTACAGCGTCTTTGCCACCCCCTTCCATGTGGAGTGGAATGACAAGAAGCTGAACATCATCGACTGTCCGGGTTCTGATGACTTCGCAGGTGCTGCTATTACCGCACTCGGCGTGACTGATGCCGCTGTCATCCTCATCAACGCTCAGAACGGCTCCGAAGTGGCCACTCAGAACCACTACCGCCTTGCAGAGCGCATGGGCAAACCTGTCATCTTCGTCATCAATCGCGTGGACGATGAGTGCGACTATGACAATGTGATCGAGCAGCTGCGCAGCATTTATGGCAACAAAGTGGTGACCGTGCAGTACCCTGTCAAGACGGGGCCGGACTTTAATGCTTTCATTGACGTGCTCGTCATGAAAAAGTATTCTTATAAGCCCGAAGGTGGCGCTCCTACGATTGAGGAGATTCCTGCCGATGAAATGGACAAGGCTACCGAGTTGCACCATGCACTCATTGAGGCTGCTGCCGAACATGACGAGGCTCTGATGGAGAAGTTCTTCGAGACCGAGGACCTCTCCGAGGATGAGATTCGTGAAGGCTTCCGTGCCGGTCTGGCTTCACGTGGCATCTGCCCTGTCTGCTGTGTCTGCGCCGTCAAGGATATGGGTGTGCGCCGTCTCATGGAGTTCCTGGGTAACGTCGTTCCCTTCACAGATCAGATGCCTGCTGTGAAGAACACCCGTGATGAGGAAGTGAAGTGCGATCCCACTGGTCCTACCAGCCTCTTCTTCTTCAAGACCGCCGTAGAACCTCATATCGGTGAGGTGCAATACTTCAAGGTCATCAGCGGTATCGTGCATGAAGGTGATGACCTGACCAATGCTGACCGCGGCTCCAAGGAGCGCATTGCACAGCTCTTTGTCTGCGCTGGTGCCAACCGCATCAAAGTCAGCGAGCTGCAGGCTGGCGACATAGGCTGCTCTGTCAAACTGAAGGATGTTAAGACGGGCAACACGCTGAACGGCAAGGACTGTGACAACCAGTTCTCTTTCATTAAGTATCCCGAACCCAAGTACATCCGTGCCATTCGTGCTGCTAACGAGGCCGACACAGAGAAGATGATGAACATCTTGGCTCGCATGTCTCAGGAGGATCCCACATGGGTCATCGAGCAGAGCAAGGAACTGCGCCAGATCCTGGTCAAGAGCCAGGGCGAGTTCCATCTCCGCACCCTCAAATGGCGCATGGAGAACAACGACAAGATGCAGGTTATTTTCGATGAGCCCCGTATTCCTTATCGCGAGACCATCACCAAGGCTGCCCGTGCAGACTATCGCCACAAGAAGCAGTCCGGCGGTGCCGGCCAGTTTGGCGAGGTACATCTCATTGTGGAGCCTTATGTCGAGGGCGAACCTCTGAAGGAGGTCTATCGCTTTGGCAACCAGGAATACCGCATCACTGCCAAGAGCGAGGACGTTACCGAACTCGAATGGGGCGGCAAGCTGGTGTTCATCAACTCCGTCGTGGGTGGTGCTATTGATGCACGTTTCATGCCTGCTATCCTCAAGGGTGTGATGTCAAAAATGGAACAGGGACCGCTCACCGGCTCCTACGCCCGTGACGTGCGCGTCATCGTTTATGATGGTAAGATGCACCCCGTGGACAGCAACGAACTCTCCTTCATGCTCGCTGGCCGTAACGCTTTCGTACAGGCTTTCCGTGATGCAGCTCCCAAGCTGTTGGAGCCCATTTATGATGTCGAGATATTTGTGCCCAGCGACAAAATGGGTGATGTGATGTCAGACATCCAGGGCCGCCGCGGAATGATTATGGGCATGACCTCTGAAAACGGCTATGAGAAGCTCACGGCCAAGGTGCCCTTGAAGGAAATGTCGAGCTACAGCACCTCACTCAGTTCCATCACAGGTGGACGTGCCAGTTTCGTCATGCGTTTCTCCAGCTATGAGCTGGTGCCCACAGACGTGCAGCAGAAGCTCCAGAAGGAGTTCGAGGAAAGCCAGAAAGATCAGGACTAATTCCAATTCAGATACCGAACAACGGAGGGGCATACCAAATTGTATGCCCCTCCGTTGCATCTATAAGTCAGCGACTTTAAGCAGTTTCTCCGTATTCCAATTCACCCTGCACGACCCAAAGCAGGTCCTCGGGTGAGAAGTCACCGTATTTTTCCTTCTTGGCGCGAGCTGCTATGGCGGATGCAATGGCTTCTGTGTCCAGCTCTACGTAGCCCTCTTCATCGGGTTCTTCGTCCAGAAGGCCGCTCTCAACATAGTAGTCGGCCAGCAGATCGATAAAGTAGAACAGGTCATCGTCTGTGAAATGGTCCTTCACTTCCTGAGGCAGATAATTGCGGATGAAAGCCACTGTCTGCACATCATCCTGAGCTTGTTGCAGAAAATCTTCTTCCATAGTTTTATTTCACGACTTTACGATGATAAGTAGGTATTCACAATTATTATACATCATCTTTTTGTAGGTGAGTTCTTAGTTCTTATTTCTCTATGGCGCATCTTTTCCTCTTCACCTCAGTTACTTAGCTCGCTAAGCTCCTTCGGAGAAAAGAATAACCTGCCATACAAAGAGAAGATAAAAATACATAGAACAAATTATGAAAACCTACTTACTGTTTCACATTTGTCTTTAGGTATTCAATTGTGAAATGTGAAATCGTCCAATTAAAGCACGCTCTGCAGCTTGGCCTCCAGGGCTGCCTTGGGCGCTGCACCTACCTGCTTGTCCACAATTTCGCCGTTCTTGTTGAGGAAAAGGACGGTCGGGATATTCCTTATCCCGAAACGGATGGCGAGGTTGTCGTTGTCATCCACATCTACTTTACCGATAATAGCCTGGTCGCCATATTTTTCAGCCAGTTCCTCGATGTAGGGACCGATTTTCTTGCAAGGGCCGCACCAGGTGGCCCAGAAATCGACGAGCATGGGCTTGCCCTCGGCAAGCAGCTCCTCAAAGTTTTGATCTGTAATTTGTAATGCCATAATAATGATTGTTTGTAGATAGGTTGTTATTATTCAATGTATCTTTAATGCTGAATTCTGAATTTTCAATTCTCAACTTTCAACTTTCAATTCTCAATTCTCAATTCTCAATTGATCCGATAAGCCAAGGCGGATTGACCCAGGATAAAATCTATAAGTTCGCGCCGGACGGTTATCTGCTTATTAAGGCTCCGAAGCGTAAGGTTCATATACCCCTCTGGATCCACGACCTGAAAATAAAGAGCTGTGGTTCCGGGACAGTTATCGATGAGCTCCGAGAGCGACAGTACAATGTCATCGTTGAGGTTGGTCAGGGATACCGTGATGGTGATGCTCTCAACGAGCTCATCCTTGACGTCTGAGAGAAAATCAATCTTTCCGATGCTTGTCTCAATGCGGTTGGCATTGTGGCGGCCGGGTTGGATGCGTGCGGTTATGAAGAGCGATGCGCCCACCGTCATATACTTTCCCCACTTGGCCCAGTCCTGTCCCCAGAGGGGTAGTTCATAGGTGCCTGAATAATCTTCAATGGTTGGAATGCCGTAAGGCTGGCCACTCTTGCCCACACCCGTTTTGATGGCAGTGACAATGCCTCCGAAAGTGATGTCCTGGCCCACCAGCTTTTGGCGGTCGTTGAGTTCGGATACATGAGTAGTGCAGACGTCGTTGAGGATAATGGAAAAGTCGTCAAGGGGGTGGGCAGAGAGGTAAATACCCACAAGATCACGTTCCTTGTTCAGGCGATCCAGTGCACTCCATTCCTCGAAATCCTGAGGAATAGGTGGAGTGGCCACAGGCACTGCATCGAAGTCTCCGAAGAGCGATGTTTCTGCTGAAGCTTTGCTTTCCTGATAGAGCGTGCCGTAGCGGACGAAGGTATCCAAGAACTGCTCGCCACGTGGCGTGCGTGCATAGAATTGCTCGCGCCGGATCTCTGTGAAGGAATCCAGTGCACCGCTGAGTACCAGGGATTCAATGCCGTTTCGCTTGACACTTGAAATGTTGATGCGCTGGATGAAATCAAATAGATTCTTGAAATCACCGCCTCTCAGACGTTCACTGATAATGGCTTCCACTGCCGATTCGCCCAAACCCTTGATGGCACCGAGGCCGAAACGGATATTACCTTCATCATCCACGCTGAACTTCTGACGGCTCTTGTTGACATCTGGACCCAGCGTATTGATACCGATAGATTTGCACTCTGCCATGAGCTTGGTAATCTCATTGATGTCATCCAAGCTGCGGCTCATCACTGCTGCCATGTATTCTGCAGGGTAGTTGGCCTTGAGGAAAGCGGTTTGGAAGGCGACCCAAGAGTAGCAAGTGGCATGGCTCTTGTTGAAGGCATAGGAGGCAAACTTCTCCCAATCGGCCCATATCTTCTCCAGTATTTTGGGGTCATGTCCGTTGGCTTGCCCCTGATTGATGAATTGCGGCTTCAAGTGATCCAGCTTGTCTTTCTGCTTCTTACCCATCGCCTTGCGCAGTGTGTCACTTTCGCCACGTGTGAAGTTGGCCAGTTGGCGTGAGAGCAACATGACCTGCTCCTGATAGACCGTGATACCGTAGGTGTCCTTCAAGTACTTTTCCATGCAAGGGATGTCATATACCACAGGTTCGCGGCCTTGCTTGCGGTCGATGAAGTTGGGAATATAATCCATAGGACCAGGTCGGTAGAGAGCGTTCATGGCAATCAAGTCCTCAAAGGTCGAGGGTTGCAATTCGCGCAGATACTTCTGCATACCGGCCGACTCAAACTGGAACGTGCCAATTGTGCGTCCGTCACAATAGAGTTGATAGGTGGCTGGATCCTCGATGTCTATATGGTCAATGTCAATGTCTATTCCCAAACTGTCATGTATGTTCTTTAGCGCTTCGTTTATGATACTGAGGGTTTTCAGTCCGAGAAAGTCCATTTTGATGAGTCCTGTGTCCTCGATGACAGAACCTTCATACTGCGTACAGATGAGTTTCTCACCGGTCTCCTTGTCCTCGGCGGTGGACACTGGTACCCAGTCGCTGATGGCATCACGGCAGATGATGACACCGCAGGCATGCACACCTGTGTTGCGGACATTTCCTTCCAGCATTTGTGCGTAGCGAATAGTGTCGCGAAGGGTGGGATTTGGTGATGCTGCGGCTTGTTGTAACTCAGGCACACAAGCGATGGCATTGGTGAGGTTCATCTTGCGAGGCTTGCCGTCGGGAGCATCGGGTAGACGGTCAGGGATGGCCTTGAGGAGAGCGCTCGAGATGTCGAGTGGTACTTTCTGCACACGTGCCACGTCGCGGATGGAGGACTTGGTGGCCATAGTGCCGTAGGTGATGATGTGCGCCACGTTTTCTTCGCCATATTTCTGTGTGACCCATGACAGCACTTTGCTGCGTCCGTCGTCGTCGAAGTCCACGTCAATATCAGGCAGCGAGATGCGGTCGGGGTTCAGAAAACGCTCGAAAAGCAAGTCATATTTGATGGGATCTACCTTTGTGATTCCTAAGCAGTAGGCTACCACGCTGCCGGCGGCAGAGCCACGTCCCGGTCCGACGCTCACCCCCAGTTCATAGCGAGCCGCGTTGATATAGTCCTGCACGATGAGGAAGTAGCCCGGGAATCCCATGGTCTTCATCACATGCAGTTCAAACTGGATGCGCTCTATCAGCTCTTCAGAAAGAGGTTCACCATATATTTTTTTCGCGCCCGCGTATGTGAGGCTACCCAGATAGTCGGCTTCCAGCTTCAGACGGTAAAGTTTGCCCACACCGCCCAAATTCTTGATTTTCTCCTCTGCTTTCTCACGGCTGCACACTTCTTTTCCGTTCTCGTCACGCGTGAATTCTTCGAAGAGTTGCTCTTCTGTGAACCTTTGCCGGTATTCCTCCTCTGTACCGAAACTCTTGGGTATGGCAAAGTTCGGCATAATCGGGGCATGGTCGATGCTATATGCCTCCACTTTGTCCAGTACTTCCAGAGTGTTGGTGAGCGCTTCGGGCACGTCGCAGAAAATCTTGTTCATCTCCTCGCGTGTCTTGAACCACTCTTGCTTGGTATAGAGCATACGATTAGGGTCATCAATATCCTTGGCCGTTCCCAGACAGATGAGGCGGTCGTGTGCCTCGGCATTTTCTTCGTCCACAAAATGCACATCGTTGCTGCAAATCATTTTGACGCCGAGTTTATGGGCCAGTTCGATGATGACTGCATTGGCCTGTTGCTGAAGTGGGTAGGTTTCGCGGTTGGCGCGTTGGTTGGGATCCGTTACCTCATGTCGTTGTAACTCCAAGTAATAATCATCACCGAAGATGCTTTTGTACCAGAGAATTCGTTCCTCGGCAGCCTTGATGTCACCTTTGAGAATCAGTCGGGGCACTTCTCCAGCAAGACATGCCGAGCAGACGATGAGCCCTTTTGCATGTCGCTGCAACTCATTATGATCCGTGCGGGGGCGGTTGTAAAAGCCGTCGGTCCACGCCTTCGACACCAATTTCACTAAGTTGTGATAGCCCTCTTCGTTCTTCGCCAGCACGATGAGATGGTAACGTTTTCGGTCCAGATCCTTGTCGCGGTCGTAGAGCGTGCGCTCTGCCACATACATCTCGCAACCGAAAATAGGTTTGAATGGTTCCAGTCCTTCATTTTTGCGTGCATTATTCTTCTTTTTCACGTAGTTGAAGAACTCTTTCATTGCCATCATATTCCCGTGGTCGGTCACAGCCATGCCACGCATTCCGTCTTCGATGGCCTTGTCCACCAATTTGGGAATACTGGCTTGGCCATCAAGCAAAGAGTACTGAGTATGAACGTGCAGATGAACGAAGTCAAGCATGGGTCAAAGTGAATATACTTCTGAAAACGGGGTCAAAAGTACAATTCTTTCCCCGAACACGCAAAAAAGATGAGTTTTTTTTTGCCCTTTATTGGAAAAACACTACTTTTGTGTCGAAAAACTCAACTTTATGGGTTATAAACTGTCCTTAGATGGTTAAACGGTTAAAGAAAATCAAGAAGAATATCCGTCTGCACAGCGAGGGTACGAGCACGCTCATTTGGGGGTGTGCGATACTGGTTGCACTGTGTATGCTCTTCGGCTACGCTTTTGGTTATGATAGCTTCCCCTTTTGGGCGGCAGTGGTGCTTTCGACCATCGTCTATCTGGTGGTCGTGAACTTCTTCCGCTGTCCCATTCGCTTGTATCAGGAAGATACGGATGGACTTGTGATTGCACCGTGTGACGGGCGCGTAGTGGTGGTGGAAGAAGTGGATGAGAATGAGTATTTTCATGATCGCCGTCTGATGGTCAGTATCTTTATGAGCCTTTTCAATGTTCATGCTAATTGGGTGCCTGTTGATGGATCCGTCAAACTGGTGCGCCACCACAATGGCCGATTCCAGGCTGCATGGTTGCCTAAAGCCAGCACAGACAATGAACGCTCCACGGTTGTCATTGAGACTCCAGAAGGCATAGACGTGCTGGTGCGGCAAATAGCAGGAGCGGTGGCACGACGCGTCGTCACTTATAAGAGCGAGGGTGAAGAGTGTTTCATTGATGAGCATCTGGGATTTATCAAGTTCGGTTCCCGCGTGGATGTCTATCTTCCGCTTGGCACTCAAGTTTTTGTGGAAGTGGGACAACGTGCCACAGGTAACGAGACTGTGATAGCAAGATTAAAAGTAGAAACACCAGAAACCTTGGAATAGTTAAGGACAACACCGGAAATACAACGAATATTAACGGAAAGAATGCTCCTGTGTATTTCAGTTATCGTAAAATCTTGAAATCGTGAAATTACTCAACTTCCCTAATGCCCTGACCTGCTGTAACCTCATTTGTGGCTGCATGGCCACGGGGGCTGCCTTTCATGCTCGCTTTGAGTGGGCGCTTTTGATGATTGTGATAGGAGCCGTCTTCGACTTCTTCGACGGCATAGCAGCCCGGGCATTGCACATTAGCTCTCCCATCGGCAAGGAACTGGACTCGCTGGCAGACGTTGTCACGTTCGGCGTTGCACCATCTGCCATGCTCTTCCAACTCTTCGGGCTCGTGCTCTACCCTGCATGGTTGCAACCTGTTGCGGACTATCTGCCATATACCGCTTTTCTTGTGGCTGCTTTCTCGGCACTGCGACTGGCAAAGTTCAATCTGGATGACCGACAGTTGACCAGTTTTATAGGACTGCCAACACCCGCCAATGCGCTATTTTGGGCCTCGCTCATCGTGGCAGAGGGAGCGTTTCTCTGTTCTCCGCGCTTCAATGCCGTGTTCCTCTTTCTTTTCATGTTGGCAGCCTGCTTCTTCCTCATCGCCGAGGTGCCACTTTTTGCATTGAAGTTCAAGAACCTCAGTTGGCAGGATAATCGCGTGAAATTTATTTTCCTTTTGGGATGTCTTTGCCTCTGTCCGCTGGGGCTTACGGCCATCCCATGTATCATCCTCTGGTATATCGCGTTGTCATTAGTGGCTTGGAAACTGAATCTTAAACCTTGAACGGTAATCCACTAAAACGTTTTTCGTCCATTTGTAAACGTTAGTTCCTTAAATGTTAATTTCTCAAACGTTACTCTCCCTGAACGCTAAACATTAAACAAAATAAATACTATGGCAAAATTCCATCGCATTCTTCTCAAGCTCTCAGGTGAAAGCTTGATGGGTACCCAGCGTTACGGTATTGACGAACAGCGTCTGGCCGAATATGCACAACAGATAAAGGACGTTCATGAAATGGGCGTGCAAATTGGTATTGTGATAGGTGGAGGAAATATTTTCCGCGGACTCACGGGTGCCGGCAAGGGTTTTGACCGTGTCAAGGGCGACCAGATGGGTATGTGTGCCACCGTCATCAATTCCCTTGCACTCAGTTCGGCACTTGGTGCCATAGGTGTGAAGAGCCGCGTTCTCACAGCCATCCGAATGGAACCCATCGGTGAGTTTTATACCAAGTGGAAAGCCATTGATGCTATGGAGAAGGGTGAAGTCGCTATTTTCAGCGCGGGCACAGGAAATCCCTATTTCACCACCGACACGGGTTCGTCGCTCCGTGGCATTGAAATAGAAGCCGATGTTATGTTGAAAGGTACTCGCGTGGACGGGGTCTATACTGCCGATCCCGAGAAAGATCCCACCGCTACCAAGTTTACCGAGATTACCTTTGATGAAATCTACAACCGTGGTCTAAAAGTGATGGATCTCACCGCCACCACGATGTGCAAGGAAAACAACCTGCCCATCTACGTCTTCAATATGGACAAATACGGCAATCTTGCCCGTGTGATGGCTGGTGAAGAGATAGGTAC
>JAEEGL014925854.1_pt1 | contig 20288 bp, 19 predicted proteins | sample 9134231 | NCBI WGS metagenome assembly JAEEGL01 (sample SAMN16246548, study PRJNA631951) | gut metagenome | biome: gut microbiome; feature: rumen; material: fiber-attached | host: Bos | place: Iran: Karaj | collected 2018-10 | reverse complement strand
TTGTCTCAGCATTCTTAGCTTTTCCTGTAGCTTTAATTATATTAAAAAGTAAAAATAATCATGAAATACCATATGGACCATTCTTAAGTATTGCGTCTTTGATTATTTATTTAACACATTTTGATATTGTAGCATTATTTTCTATGCTAGGTATATAGTTTAAGTATTGATTGAATCAATACTTTTTTTGTGTTATAATACGTGAAGGTGATTTTAATGAAGACATTAGTTATTCCATCTTCTTTAAAAATGATAGATAAATTAAACTGTGACGGTGTTATAGTAGGTATTAAATCCTTAGCTGTTAACATGCCATTTTATATTGACTTAGAAGATATTAAAAACATTAAAAATAAAGAAGTATTTGTAGCTTTAAATAAAAATATGCACAATAGTGATTTGGATTTATTGAAAGATACTTTAATCAAATTAAATGATTATAATATTAGAGGCGTTATATATTATGATATAAGTATAGTTAATTATTATCAGGAATTAGATTTGAATTATGACTTAGTATGGAGCCAAGAACATATGACAAATAATTATTATACAAGTAATTTCTGGTATGAAAATGGAGTTAAATATACATGGGTATCAAATGATATAACATTAAGAGAAATGAAGGAAATTGAAGAAAATACAAAATCTTCTTTAATGGTTACTTTATTTGGTTATATTCCTATTTTCGCATCACGTAGACATTTAGTTAAGAATTATTTGAAAACTTTTAATTTAGACTCTGATAAGACAATTAATTATATATCTAAAGAAGGTAAAACATATCCTTTGGTTGATTCAGAATTAGGTACATATGGTTATAGCGATTTTATATTAAATGGCTTAAAAGAAAAACTATTATTGGATTATGATTATATAGTTTTAAACAGTTTTTTAATTGATGATGATAAATTTATAAAAGTATTAGATATTTTTAATGATGTTGATAAAGATAATGTAGATAAGTTGGAAGAAGAAATAAATAAAATGTTTACAAATACAAAGAAAGGCTTCTTTTATGAAGAAACGGTGTATAAAGTAAAATGAAACCAGAATTGTTAGCTCCAGCAGGAGATTTAGAAAGATTAAAAATAGCTTTATTATATGGTGCGGATGCAGTATACTTAGGTGGTAGTTTATTTGGCCTAAGAGCTAATGCGGTAAACTTTACTTTAGATGAAATAAAAGAAGGGGTAATGTTTGCTCATAAGTTAAATAAAAAAGTATACGTTACTGTTAATATTGTTTTACATAATAAAGAAGTTAAATTTTTAAAAGATTATTTAATAAGTCTAGATAAAATAGGTGTAGATGCTATTATTGTTAGCGATCCAGCTGTTATTAGTATGGCTAAAGCACATACTAATTTAGAGATCCATTTATCAACACAACAATCAACTTTAAATGTTGAAGCAGCTAAATTTTATAAAAAATTAGGTGTTACACGTATTGTTTTGGGTAGAGAATCAACTAAAGAAGATATAGCCTTGATGTTACAAACAGGATTAGAAATCGAAATATTTATCCATGGTGCGATGTGTGCATCTTATTCAGGAAGATGTGTTTTATCTAATTATTTGACTAATAGAGACGCTAATAGAGGTGGATGTAGTCAAATATGTCGTTGGGATTTTGATTTAAATAATGGTGAAAAAGAATTAAAAGGTGATAAGAATTTTACTTTCTGTTCTAAGGATTTATCACTTTTAAAACATATAGATGATATATGTGATATGGGTGTTACATCATTAAAAATAGAAGGAAGAATGCGTTCTATTTATTATATAGCTACCGTAGTTAGTATATATCGTAAGGTTATAGATGAATATTGTTCTAATAAAGGTAATTACACATATAATAAAAAATATGAAGAAATATTATCTAGAGTAGCTAATAGAGATTCATGTGTACAATTTTTCGATGGTGTATATGATGAAACATGTAGTTATTACAACAATAGAATAGAAATATCTAATCAAGATTTTTTAGGTGTGGTTAAAAAATATGATAAGAATACGCATATGGTTATGATTGAACAAAGAAACTATTTTAAAAAAGGCGATATTGTTGAGTTTTTTGGCCCAAATAACATTGGCTTTACTTATAAAATAGATAATATTTATGATGAAGATGGTAATACGATTGATGTAGTAAGACATCCTAAACAAATAGTTTATTTAAAGGTTGAGGCAGCCTTAGATGAATATGATTTAATGCGCATTAAGTACTGAGTTGACAAAAAATTAAAATTGTAGTATCATTTTAACGTTCTTATAAATTGAGGTGAATAGAAATGGCAAATGAAAAAGAAGTATTTGTAACTGAAGCAGGATTAGAGGAAATGAAAAAAGAACTAGAACATTTAAAACTAGTTCGTAGACCAGAAGTAATCAGTGCTTTAAAAGATGCTAGAGCTTTGGGAGACTTATCAGAAAATGCTGAATATGATGCAGCTAGAAATGAACAAGCTATAGTAGAAAATAAAATTAAAGAATTAGAAGTTGCTATTGAGCATGCTAAAATCATTAACAATGTTGCTGCGGATGAAGTTGGCGTAGGTAATAGTGTTAAATTACAATATGTTGATGATAATGAAACAGAGACTTATACTATTGTAGGAAGTAAAGAAGCTGATCCAGATAGTAATAAGATATCTAATGAGTCACCAATAGCTAAAGCTATTATTGGTAAAAAAGTAAATACTACTGTTACGGTTGAAAGTCCAAGCGGTAAGTATGAAGTTAAAATATTAGAAATACTATAAACAATAATTTAACAGTTATTGTTTTTTTTATTCATATATGCTAAAATTTATATATAATCTGGAGGGGTATATATGAAAAGGGGTTTCACGTTAGTTGAATTAATAGCTGTTATTATTATTTTGACGGTTGTTTCTTTAATATCTTTTACAGCTTTTAATGGTCTTATTAGACAATCACAAATTGATAATGAAATAGCGCAAGTAAAAACTATTTTAGCTGAAGCTAATGTTTTATATAATGAATATTTAATGGATGGGGATACAAATAAAATTATTAATAGGGATATATATAATATTTTAAGTATTGATAAACCTGAATTTGGTTCTATTGTCATTAATGAATTTGGTGATATGGCAGCTACTATTAGGTTAGAAAACAGATGCTATATCAAAGATTTTAATGCCTCTGATTTTACTTATACAAGTGTCGATGATTGTAATCCAATTTATATTGATGCAACCGTAAATGGTGCAGCGCCTGAATTAGATAATGGTATGATACCTATTGTATATGATAATGGTGTAGTTAAAAAAGCAGATATAAGAAGTGAATGGTACAATTATGGTGATAAAAAATGGGCTAATGCCGTACTAGTTACAGATGCAACAAGAAATACATATGTAAATGCTGAAGCAGGAACTACAATACAAATGAAAGATATAATGGCTTTTTATGTATGGATACCAAGATATAGATATCAAATATTTACTGATGTTAATCATTTAACAGATTATGGAAATATAACAAGTCAAAGTAATTATGTAGATAATGCACATTTAATAGATATTGTGTTTGAAAATAATACTGTGACCAAAACTAATGGTAGTAATAAAGATGAATGGTTAACACATCCAGCCTTCACATTTGGAACTGATGAATTAAACGGTATCTGGGTAGGAAAATTTGAAACAACAGGTTCTTCTTCAACACCAACAATCTTACCAACAGATTCAAGATATACCCAAACATCAAGTATTACATCATTAAGAAGTCAAAATGTATCAACACAATTTACAACATCAAGAAAACTAAACTATGGCACAACAAAAGATGCGGCCATGTTAAAAAATAGTGAATGGGGAGCTATAGCATATCTATCAGCTTCTAACTATGGGCTTGGTGTTACAGAAGTAATGATAAATAATAGTACCAAGCATAATACAGGATGTGCAGCAAGTGTAGCAGCGACTAAAGGGTATGTGACATATGACAAGATGACACAAACAAATCATACGGAAGGACCATACTATGGCTGTGAGAATGAATGGTATACAACACAAGGTGTCAAAGCAAGTACTACAGGCAACATCTATGGTGTATATGATATGAATGGTGGGGCTTATGAATATGTTATGGGTGTTATGGAGGACGCTAAAGATAGTGGTATTCCAGCATCAGGAAGAAATAATCTGTATAATTCAGGATTCACAGGAAAACTAACATATCCAAATGATGGAAGTGATCCAAGTATCACAAATATATCAGGCGTATCATTTCCAGAAAGTAAGTATTATGACTTATATAAATATGGAACAAATAGCTGGGAGTATTCAAGAGGACATTTAGGAGATGCAACCTCAGAATTAGATAATTTTGCTTATTGGAAGGATGCTGATAACGGCAATCGTAAACACAGCGGTTTCCACGAAGATTTCGCGTACTTTGTTGATTCGAGCTATCCATGGCTCTTCCGTGGTGGCGTTTGGAACTACGGTGCTGCAGCGGGCGTGTTTGCATTCAACTACTACTACGGCAATGCGGGTGGCGACATTTCGTTCCGCTCAGTATTAAGATAACATTAGTTATCTTTTTTTATTAAAATACTTGAAAAATAAGCATAAATATTATATACTATTTATTGTATTTGGAGGATTGAATATGGAAAAAGAGATTATAATTAAAATAGATGGAGAAAATTGGAAAGAAGCTTTAGATAAGGCTTTTAAAAAATTAAATAAAACAGCTAAAATTGATGGCTTTAGACCTGGTAAAGCCCCTAAAGAAGTATTTATCAAAAAATATGGTATGACTTCTTTATATATGGAAGCTTCTGAAAGCTTATTAGATAAAGCATATGAAATGATGTTAAAGGAAAATAAGGATGATGATATTGTAGCGCAACCAGCTATTAACGTTAATGCTGTAACAGATGATTATGTTGAATTTAAATTTGTTTTAACTTTAAAACCAGAAGTTAAATTAGGTAAATATACTGGTTTAGGTGTTAAAAAGGAAACAGTTAAAGTAACAAAAGAAGAAGTTGCTAGTGCATTAGATACTATGAGAGAAAGATACATTGAAAATGTTGATAAAGATGGTAAAGTTGAAAATGGTGATGTAGCTATTATCGATTTTGAAGGCTTTAAAGATGGTGTAGCTTTCGAAGGTGGTAAAGGTGAAAACTATTCATTAAAAATTGGTAGTAATTCATTTATTCCAGGATTTGAAGAACAAATTATTGGTATGAGTAAAGGTGAAGAAAAAGATCTTAACTTAAAATTCCCTGAAGATTACCATGTAGAAGACTTAAAAGGTAAAGATGTTGTTTTTAAAGTTAAAGTAAATGAAATTAAAGAACAAAAATTACCTGAATTAGATAAAGATTTCTTTGAAGATTTAGGTATGGAAGGTATTACTACTAAAGAAGAGTTAGAAGCTCAATTGGAGGAAAATATCAAAGCTAGAAAAGAAGCAGATGCTGAAAATAAATATATCGATGAATTACTTGCTGCAGCGGCAAAAAATGTAAAAATCGATATTCCTAATGTTATGATTGAAGAAGAAATCGATAGAATTATTAAACAATATGAAGAAAACTTAAAAATGCAAGGTGTTACATTAGAAATGTTCTATCAATTTACAAATAGTGATGAAGCTGCTTTAAGAAGTCAAATGAAAGAAGAAGCTACTAATAGAGTTACTTATCGTTTAATGTTAGAAAGTATTGCTGAAGCTGAAAAGATTGATATTAACGATGAAGAAGCTAATAAAGAAGCTGATACTTTAGCTACTAGATACCAAATGGATAAAGAAGAATTCTTAAAATTATTTGGTGGTTTAGAAATGGTTAAATATGATTTAAAAATGCGTAAAGCAATCGAAGTCCTAAAAAAATAGGACTTTTTTGAAAGGTTATTATGAGAGTAATAAGTGGCAAATATAAAGGCAGACAATTACTTGGCTTTGATATTGATGGTACAAGACCTACAATGGATAGGGTAAAGGAATCGATGTTAGCTAGCATTCAAAATGAAATTAAGGATGCTACTATCTTAGATTTGTTTGCAGGATCCGGTTCCTTAGGTATTGAAGCTTTAAGTAATGGAGCTAGTAAATGTTATTTTGTTGATAAAAATAAAATAGCTATTAATACTATTAATAAGAACTTAACAGGTATGGAAAATGGTGTTGTTATCAATAAAGATTATAAGGATGCCTTAAAATATTTTAAAGATAATAAAATTAAATTTGATATTATATTTTTAGATCCACCTTATAAAGATAATTTATTGAATGATGCTATTAGATTAATAGAAGAGTATGATTTATTAAATAATTTATTAGTTTGTGAAGTTGAAAATTATGATATCGTAGTTAACTATAAGCTAATTAAAAATAAAAAATATGGGTCTAAAGAGGTATTTATCTACAAAAAGTGAAATTTTTTTCACTTTTTTTTAATTTCTTGCAGGAATTTGAATATTTTTTGTCGTATATAGTTAGTAGGAGGTTAAAAAATGATAAAACAAGATGGATTTAAAGATTGTGGCCCATGTTGCTTACTCAGAATAATTATGCATTATAAAGGGTACTATGATATTGAAGAGTTAAAGGAAATGTGTAAAACAAATAAAAATGGTACGACAGCTTATCATTTAGTGGAAGCCGGCAAAAAATGTGGATTTTTATCTTCTGCATACAAAATTAAATTAGATGATATGCAAGATACTATTTTACCTTGTATAGCGCATGTAACTATTAATAATTCATATCATCATTATGTTGTAATTGAAAAAATAGATTATAAAAAAAGAAGAGTTTTAGTTAGCGATCCAATAGGTAAAACTAGTTATTATACTTTTGATAAATTTAATGCAATTTTTAATAATGTCATTTTGACATTCACCCCCAAAAAACAAATTGAATATCATCAAAAGAATTCATTTACGAGTTTTATAAATAGTTTAATTAAAACCTCAACAAGGCAAATTATGGAGACTTTAACTATTTCTTTATTTATAACTTTATTTTCGATTATAGGTTCTTTTTATATGCAAAGTATGTTAGATAATTACTTTTCAAAACGAACTATTATATTGGTTTTTATTGTATTTTTGATAATTTATCTTCTCAAAATTTTATCTGATTATTTTAGAAACAAATTACTAATTGTTATAAATGAAAAAGTTGATTTTAATTTAACGTACGAAACTTTTAAAAACATTATTAACCTCCCATATTATTACTACCGCAACAATACAACAGGTGAGATTATATCTAAAATTAATGATTTAGATATTGTAAGAGAAGTATTCAGTAAAATAATTATTACTATTATTGATATACCTCTTGCTATTATATGTTTAATCATTATGTACATTATAAATAAGACTTTATTTTTAACAGGATTAATTATTTTAATATTGTATGTTTTATGTGTTTTAATATTTAAGAATTTATTTCATAAACATATAACTAATATTACGGATTTAAAAGCTATATCAACTTCATATATGGTCGAGGCTATAAATGGGTTTGAAACGGTTAAAGGGTGTAATAAAGAAAATAAGATAATCAAAACATTTGAAAATAAATATATTACTTTTTTAGAAGGTTTATATCATTTTAATAATTGTTTCAATGTACAAAGTTTAATCAAAAGTTTTATTGATGGTATTGGTTTTTTAGTTATCGTTTTAATTGGTTTTCTGCTTATGTTAGATAATAAAATAACTATAGGGCAATTACTTTCGTTTAATGCTTTATTAGTATATTTTTTAGAACCTATTAAAAATGTAACAAGTTTAGATAGTTATATAAGAAAATCAAAAGTGGTTATTGATCGTATTTTAAAACTATTATATTTTAAAAAACAAAACTATATCGTTGATTTGGAAATGAAAGGTGATATTTTATTTAAAGATTTAGAATTTACTTTTGATGACGATAAATATATATTGAAAGATGTTAATTTAAAAATTGAAAAAGGAAGTAAAGTTATGATGATTGGACAATCAGGATCTGGTAAATCAACTTTATTTAAACTTCTTAAAAAGTATTATGATGTTACAAGAGATAAAGTTTATGTTAATGGTATTGATATAAATGATTACAAAGCAAGTGATGTAGTTTATATTTCACAGGATGAAATTTTATTTACAGATACTTTATATAACAATATCGATAGTAATAATATAATGGATATATCCAAGATATGTTGCCTTGATAATATCGTAAATAGAAGTAATTTAGGATATCATATGTTGATTGAAGAAAATGGTTTTAATTTATCTGGTGGTGAGAGACAAAGAATTATTTTAGGACGAGCTTTAGCTAATCATTTTAATATTCTTGTTATCGATGAAGGTCTCAGCCAAGTTGACGTTAAAATGGAAAGAAGGATTTTAAATAATTTATTTAAAAAGTATACAGATAAAACTATTATCTTTATATCACATCGCTTGGATAATAAAGATTTATTTGATAGATTATTGAAGTTAGAGGATGGTAAGGTATATGATGTATCATAATAAATATTTTATTAATCATAAAAGATGTCATATTGCTTTAATATGGATGATGTTATTAATTATATTTCTGATGATATTTTTAAACATAGCTTTAAATTATAAATATCATAAATATGTAAAAGGTGTAGGATATATCAAAAAAATAGATGGTGAGTATTATATAAGTACATATGTAGAGAATTTAAGTGATATTAGATATCAATTACTTATCGATAGTCATGAATATCCTTATGATATTCATAGTATAAGTGAAGGATATTATATAGTTAATAATAAGAATTATTACGAGATTGTTTTAAGTGCTAAACTAGATAAAAAGTTATTGATAGAAAATAATATTTTAGATGTTGTTTTTAAAAAGGAGGAAACAACTCTATTTGAAGAGTTTAAGAAAGGAATTAAAAAATGGTTAAATTAGAGAAAAAAGAACTTATGGGTATATCTGGTGGTGGCTTAGGCCTAGGACTTTTAATTGTCGCAGGTGTACTGTTTATAATAGGTGTTATAGATGGTTATACACGACCATTGAAGTGTAATTAAGGAGGTGTCATAATGGGAAAAGAAGAATTATTGCAGATTGTTGGCGGTATTAATATAACAGGCACTTTGTTAAGTAATGTCTATAAATTGGGAGTTTTAATACTTGACGCAGGAAGGAGTTTAGGCAGTGCCATAAGAAGAATTGTAGGAGGTAGCATGTGCCCAATTTAATAGTTAAAAACTATAAAATTATTATATCAGTCATATTAATAATATTATGTATACCAATATTACCGGTACTATGTGAGATTATCTTCAAACTAGGAAAAATAGTGGGAACAGTAGCTCGAATATATGGTACTAATGGTGTGTGTTTCTAAAGAAAAGCGCTTTTTGCGCTTTTTTTGTCTAAAAAGTGTTGATAAGTAAATAAAAAAGTGCTATAATTCATGTAGTTATTGTGGAAGGAGGGATCGTATGTCTAGTAAAGTTGTCGTTAAAAATGGTAATGTTGATGGTGCACTTAAGATGATGAAACAAAAAAATTTAAAAGATGGCCTCCTAAAAGAAGTTAGAAAAAGAGAACACTATAGTAAACCTGGAGAAAGAAGAAGAGAAGCTAAGAAGGAAGCTATTAAAAATAGTCGTCGTCGCGAAAGAAATTATAACTAAGCCTTATGGCTTTTTTATATATATGAAAGGAGATTATTATGAAAGAAAGAATAATGACAGATTTAAAAAATGCCATGAAGAATCAAAACAAGGATTTATTAAATGTTATTAGAATGATAAAAGGTGCTATACAGTTAGAAGAAATTAATTTAAAAAGAGAATTAAATGATGATGAAGTTATAGCTGTTGTAGCTAAACAAATAAAAACAAGAAAAGAAACAATTAATGAATTACAAAATTCTGATAGAAAAGATTTAATTGATCAAGCAACTAAAGAAATTGAAATGCTTGAAAAATATATGCCAGTTATGATGAGTGAGGAAGAAATTAATAAAGTTTTAGATGAAGTATTTGCTTTAGTTAATCCTCAATCACAAGCTGATATTGGTAAAATTATGGGTAAAGTATCACCATTATTAAAAGGTAAAGCTGATATGAGTTTAGTAAATAAACTTGTAAAGGAAAGATTATAAAGTAGCGTATGCTACTTTTTTAATTTTAACAAATATGCTATAATTAATTATGGTGATAATAATGAAAATAAAAGATGTTAGGGCAAGAGAAATATTGGATTCAAGAGGTAATCCTACAGTTGAAGTTGATGTTATATTAGAAAATGGTGTTATGGGTAGAGCTGCTGTACCATCAGGTGCATCAACAGGTGAAAGAGAAGCTTTAGAATTAAGGGATCTAGATAATACTAGATACTTAGGTAAAGGGGTATTAAAAGCAGTAAATAATGTTAATGGTCCACTTAGAGATTTAGTTATTGGATATGAAGTTGAAGATCAAAAAACATTAGATTATGCTATGATTGCTTTAGATGGAACTAAAACAAAATCTAATTTAGGAGCTAATGCTATTTTAGGTGTTTCTATGGCTGCTTTAAAAGCTGCAGCTAATAATGCTAGAATGCCTTTATATAAATATGTTGGTGATGGAAAACTATTACCAGTACCAATGATGAATATTATTAATGGTGGAGCACATGCTGATAATAAATTAGATTTCCAAGAATTTATGATTATACCACAAGCTGATACTATTAAACAAAGAGTTAGAATTGGTGCAGAAGTATTCCATAATTTAAAGAAAGTTTTAAAAGAAAGACACCTTGCAACAGGTGTTGGTGATGAGGGCGGATTCGCACCTGATTTAAATAGTAATGAAGAAGGTTTTGCTTTAATAATGGAAGCTATAACTAAAGCTGGATATGTACCTGGTAAGGATGTATGCTTAGGTATTGATGTAGCCGCTTCGGAATTCTATAGTGATGGTAAATATAATTTGGTTGGTGAAAATAGAAGTTTAACTACTTTAGAATTAATTGATTTCTATGAAGAATTAGTTAATAAGTATCCTATTATTTCTATTGAGGATCCCGTTGATGAAAACGATTGGGAAGGCTTTAGATTGATAACAGAAAGATTAGGGGATAGAATACAATTAGTTGGTGATGATTTGTTTGTAACTAATAAAGAATGTTTACAAAAAGGTATTGATAATCATGCTGGTAATGCTATATTGTTAAAAGTAAATCAAATTGGTACAATAACAGAAACTTTAGAAACAATTGCTTTAGCTAAAGCTCATAATTATAAAACTGTTATATCACATCGAAGTGGTGAAACAGAGGATACGACAATAGCTGATTTAGCAGTTGGTTTATCTTTAGGACAAATTAAGACAGGTTCTTTATCGAGAACAGATCGTATTTGTAAATATAATCAATTAATGAGAATTGAAGAAAGTATTAATTTTTAATACTTTTTTTGTCATAAATATGGTATAATTAATTTAGCGTAGAAGGTGAAAAAATGGCTAAGAAAAAAGAAAGAAAAGAAGAAAAAAAGGATATAGGTTCTCGCATTGAGTTAATAGGTATTTTTTTAGTTTTAATAGCTATTATAGGATGTTGTAATTTTAAACCTTTATCTGATTTTATTAATGGTTTTTCAGGGTTTTTAGTAGGTGTTTTATGGGCTGTATTTTTAATCTTTATAGGCATTATAGGATCTTACATGATTGTCACGAGAAAAACGCCTAAGTTAATATCTGTTAAACTATTAGGATTATATATCATCTTTATCAGCATTCTTTGTTTAATGCATAGAGGTTATATTGATCAATTATCAAGTGGTTTAGAGAATACACAACAATTAACTTATAAATTAGTTATCGATGAAACTATTAATAATTTAAATGGTTTTATATCTGGTTATAACGATATAGCTGGTGGTGGTATAATTGGTGCTTTAACATGTTTAAGTTTAGTTAAATTAGTATCATCAACAGGTACTTTAGTTGTATGTATATTTTTAATCATATGTGGCTTTACTTTATTTACAGGTATAACTTTGTATGACATATTTAAAGTTGTAAATAATGGTGTTAAAAAGACTGTTAGTACAACTTATGCTTTAACACATAAATCTAGGGATAGAGAACATATCAAAAAAGTTGAAGAAGAGTATGAGAACGATAATAAAATAGTTGTTTCATCTGTTGAAGAATTAATTAAAGAACCTGTTAAAGAAATACCTAAGGAATCAGAAGTTCAAAATGATATTGCTATTAACGAAACAGATACAATTGAAACAATTGAGTTGGATGAAATAAAGATAAATGATTATTGTAATTTAAATTATAAATTGCCTCCAATAACTTTGCTTAATCCAACTAAAAAAAGTGATAATAAAGATAATCAGGCTGCTATTAAAGATACGGTGTCAGTATTACAAACAGTACTTAAAGATTTTGGTATTGAAGCTAAAGTTGTAGCTGTTAATATTGGACCTGCTGTTACACAATATGAGATGGAAATTAAAGCAGGTACTAAATTAAGTAGAATTGTTAGTTTGGATAAGGAATTAGCGCTTTCACTAGCTGCTAAAAGTGTTCATATTCAAGCTCCAATTCCTGGTAAAAAAACAGTTGGTATTGAAATACCTAACAAGAGTGTATCACCTGTTAGTGTAAGAGAAATATTACAATGTGTACCTAAAGATAAAGAAGATTCTAAATTATTAGTAACCTTAGGTAAAGATATTATGGGTAAACCTATCTTTTGTGAAATTAATAAAACACCACACTTATTAGTTGCTGGTTCTACTGGTTCTGGTAAGTCTGTATGTATTAATAGTATGTTGATATCTATATTAATGCGTACTAAACCAGAGGAAGTTAAATTAGTTTTGGTCGACCCTAAAAAAGTTGAATTATCTATGTATAATGGTGTTCCACATTTGAAAACACCAGTTGTTACAGATCCTAAAAAAGCAAGTATTGTTTTACAAAAAATGGTTGCTGAAATGGAAAATAGATATGATTTATTTGAACAAAGTGGTACTAAAAATATAGCAGGGTATAATGCTTATATTGAAAAGAAAAATAAAACAAGAGATGAGAATAACCAAATTCCTAAATTACCATATATTGTTATTATTATTGATGAGTTAGCTGATTTGATGTTAGTTGCTGCTAAAGAGGTTGAAGAGTCTATTATGCGTATAACACAAATGGCTCGTGCTGCCGGTATTCATTTAATTGTAGCTACACAAAGACCTTCTACAGATGTTATTACAGGTGTTGTTAAAGCTAATATCCCATCACGTATATCATTTGCTGTTTCATCTTCTATTGATTCGCGAACAATACTAGATATGACAGGAGCTGAAAAGCTACTTGGTAAAGGTGATATGTTATTCTTACCTCAAGGTGAAAATATTCCTATAAGAGTACAAGGTACTTTTATATCTGATGAAGAGATTAAAGAAGTTGTTGATTATACAATTTCACAACAAAAAGCTCGTTACGATGAAACTTTAACAATATCTAATGAGGATAAAGGAGCTTCAACTATGGTTGAAAAAGATGCTATGGAAGAGCCTTTATATAATGAAATTGTTGAATTTGTTGTAACACAAGGTAAGGCCTCTGCATCATTATTACAAAGAAGATTCCGCTTAGGATATAATAGAGCTGCTAGAGCTATCGATTTACTTGAAGAAAGAGGTATTATAGGTCCTAATAATGGTTCTAAGCCAAGAGAAGTATTGGTTAAGTTAGAAGAAAAAAATGAGTAATTTTACTCATTTTTCTTATAGTTTAAAGTCATTTATGATATCGTCATTCATATCTTTACCATCATAATAATTTTTTTCTTTATATTTTGATATCTTAGCTACAACATTACTTGGAAATTTTTTAACTAATTTATTATATTCTGTAATGGAATCATTATAATATTTTCTTAAAGCAATAATTTCTGTTTCACTTTCTTCCAATGAATCATTTATTTTAATAAAGCTATCACTATCAGCTAAAGCAGGGTAGTTTTCTTTATAACTATGAAATTCATTGATGGCTTCATATAATTGTCTATCTAATTCAAAATTAGATATTTTTCTACTTCTTAGTTTAACTATCAATTCTAAGACATCATTATCTGTTTTAGTATTTGCTTTGATAACACCAATAGATTTATTTAATAAATCAAATCTTCTTCTTAAGGTTGTATCTATGTTAGCTTCAGCTTCATTTGACTTAATTAATAACTCTTGAAATTTATTATATAAATGTGCATAATAAGATAAAAGCAAACAAATAATGACTAATACAATAATTGCTATAACGAATATTTTCATTTTACTCACCATAGTAATTATACTATAAAATATTTTAAAATACAATTACATTGGATAAAATTCGGAACTATAATTGATAGGTTCATCGAAGGAAATATAGTCGACATATATCATTAATAATACTTGCCATGTACCTGTTTTAGGGTCACTTAAAATAATGTGATCTCGACCAGATTGTTCAATGATTCCTGTAAATTCAATGTCACGCCATTCATTTGAATCAGGAAATGTTTGATGAACTCTAATTTTCTTTCCTTTGTTTAATCTTAAAATATTTTCAATATAAGATTGCTCACTAGGCAATGCCATAGGTTGATAACTCATGTTTCCTTTGGGTGTATCTTTATTGACATATAGTGGATTATAATAATTCATAAATCTCCTTTCATTTAATAGTATGAAAAAACAAAGGATATATGATATAATTATAATGGTGATTAACAATGAATGTAAAAATAGGTATATCAAATAAACATGTTCATTTAACACAAGAAGATTTAAATATTTTATTTGGTGATAATTATGTTTTGAATAAGAAAAATGATATCAATCAACCAGGACAATATGCTTGTTTAGAAACGGTGACAGTTAAAACGGATAAGGATGTTATCGAAAATGTTCGTATTCTTGGTCCAGTTAGAAGTTATACGCAAGTTGAATTAGCAATGACTGATGCAAGAAAGTTGGGCGTAAATCCACCTTTACGTGATTCTGGTCTTTTAGATGATAGCGCTATTTTGACTATCATAGGACCATGTGGTAGTATTACTAAAGCATGCGGCATTATTGTTCGTAGACATATTCATATTACGAAACAAGATAAAATTAAATATAATTTAAATGATGTTGTAAGCGTTAGAGTAAAAAATGAAAGAGGCGGCATCATGGATAATGTTTATGTTAAAGAAAGCGATGAAGCTCACTTTGAAATGCATATTGATACGGATGAAGCTAATGCTTTTGGTTTAAGTAATAATGATGAAGTTGAAATTATAACAACACGATAAAGTGTTGTTTTTTGTATAAAAAAAGGTTATACTTATTATGGTGATGACAATGAAAAAAGTTATTGTAGATGGTAATGAAGCGTGTGCTTTATCATCTTATTTATTTACGGAAGCAGCTGGTATTTATCCTATAACACCGTCTAGTCCTATGGCAGAACATATGGATGAGTGGAGTAAAGATGGCAAATTAAATGTTTTTGGTGATAAAGTAAAAGTTGTTGAAATGCAAAGTGAAGCGGGGGCTTCTGGCTTAGTTCATGGCTTACTTAGAAATGGTGTTCTAACTACAACTTTTACAGCAAGTCAAGGTTTGCTTTTGATGGTTCCTAATATGTATAAAATGGCTGGTGAAATGTTACCATGTGTTATGCATGTAGCGGCTCGTAGTTTATCTACGCATGCTTTATCTATTTTTGGTGATCATCAAGATATATATGCTGTAAGATCAACAGGTTTTAATTTTATAGCTTCATCTAATGTACAAGACGCTAATTATTTAAGTGCGGTAGCACATTTAGCTGCTATTAAATCTTCTTTACCTGTGTTACATTTTTTTGATGGTTTTAGAACAAGCCATGAAATTCAAAAAATTGATGTTTTAGATATTGATGATGTTAAAGGATTAATTGATCAAGAAGCTTTAGAAAAATTTAGAAAAAAAGCTTTAGGTAATAACTTAAAAACATATGGTACAAATCAAAATGATGATATTTATTTTCAAGCTACAGAGGTAAGAAATAAATACTATGATGAAGTGCCAGATATTGTAAATTATTACATGGGCAAAATAAATGAAATTGCCCATACGGATTATAAACCATTTAATTATTATGGTAGTCCAAATGCTCGTAAGGTTATTGTAGCGATGGGTTCTGTATGTGAAACAATTAAAGAAACTATTGATAATTTAAATGAAGAAGTAGGTTTAATCGAAGTACATTTATATCGACCATTTTCTAGTAAATATTTCTTAGATGTTTTACCTCAAACTGTTGAAAAAATAGCTGTTTTAGATAGAACAAAAGAATTTGGTTCTAAAGGTCCTTTATATTTGGATGTATGTAGTATTGTTCGTAATATCGAGGTCGTAGGTGGTAGATATGGTTTATCTAGTAAGAATACTACGCCAGCTATGATTAAGGCTGTATATGATAGTTTAGATAATCCTAAGGATGATTTCACAATTGGTATTGTAGATGATGTAACAAATCTAAGTTTAGAAATACCTGATTATAAAGTTAAAACTTCCAAAGAGATGCTTATATATGGTTATGGTTCAGATGGTATGGTATCAGCTTCTAAATCATTAATTAAGCTTATTGGTAATAATACCTCAAAATATGTTCAAGGATATAATCAATATGATTCAAGAAAATCAGGTGGCGTTACTAAATGTCATTTAAGATTTAGTGATACAGCTATCAGATCAACTTATTATGTTGAAAATCCATATTTGATTGCTGTAACTAAGGATATGTATTTAACTTCTTTTGATATTTTGAATGATATTGAAGAAAATGGTATTTTTGTTCTTAATACAACAAAAGATGAAAAAGAAGTGTTATCTTTATTGAGTGATAATGATAAAAATATTATTAAGAATAAAAATATTAAGTTTTATACGATTAATGCTTTTGCTTTGGCTAGAAATTTAGGTTTAGGTAATAAAATTAGTACAATTATGGAAACATGTATCATTTATTTATCTAATATTGTTGATTATAATACATGTATTAATTATTTAAAAGAAGAGGTAACTAAACGTTTTAAATTAAAAGGCGAGGATGTAATAAACGCTAATATCAAAGCTATAGATGAAGCTATTAATAGTTTAAAGAGTATCGAAATTGATGATGTATATACATCTTGCGAAAGACCTAAATATGTTGATATTTATTTAGCAATGCGTCATCGTAAAGGTGATACTTTACCTGTATCTGCTTTCTTAGAAATGCCTGATGGTGGTTTTAAATGTGCTACAAGTAGAGATGATAAACGTGAAATAAGTGATATCGTTCCTTCATGGGAAAAGGATAAATGTATTAAATGTAATATGTGTTCCTTTGTATGTCCACATGGTGTTATAAGACCTTTCTTATTATCTGATGATGAATTAGCTAAGGCTCCTTTAATTGTTAAAGAAAGATGTAAAGATAATTTTATTATTGCCTATAGTGTTAAAGATTGTACAGGATGTGGTTTGTGTAGTACAGCTTGTCCAGCGCATGCTATAACGATGTCAAAATTAGAGAATGCTTCTTTAGAACAAAGTGTTTTTGATTATTTAGTTAATAATGTAAGTTGTAAAGAAACTAATTTAAATAATGTTAAGAACACACAGTTTAAAATGCCTAAAATTGAATTTAATGGTGCTTGTGCAGGATGTGGTCAACCAGCTTATATTAAATTATTAACGCAACTATTTGGTGATAGTATGATGATAGCTAATGCTACAGGATGTTCATCAATATATGGTGCTTCAGCGCCTTCAATGCCATACAGCATTCCATGGGCAAGTTCATTGTTTGAAGATAATGCTGAATATGGATATGGTTTTGTTGTATCTGATAAGATTAAGAAAAATAAGATTATAGATATTATGAAAAAATATGGTGGTTTTGATGAATATATCAATAATTATCATAACTATGATATTACGAAAAAAGTATATGATGAATTAGATTTTAATAAGTATCCTCTTTTATTGCCATATAAAAATGATATCGTGTCTAAAAATATTTGGATTATTGGTGGTGATGGATGGGCTTATGATATTGGCTTTGGTGGTATTGATCATGTTTTAGCTAGTGGTGATAACGTTAAAATATTAGTGCTAGATACGCAAGTTTATTCTAATACAGGTGGCCAAGCTTCTAAGGCAACACCTAAAGGAAGTATTGCTTTATTTGCTAGTGGTGGTAAAACACAAAGTAAGAAAGATTTAGCTAGAATGATGATGAGTTATCCAAATGTATATGTTGCCCAAGTTAGTTTAGCAGCTAATCCAATGCAATTGATTAAAACATTTAAAGAGGCTAATGAATATGATGGACCGGCTTTAGTTATTGCTTATGCACCATGTATTTCACATGGTATCCAAGGTGGTATGATTAATAGTTTGGAAATTGAAAAAGAAGCGGTTAAATGCGGATATTTTCCAATATTTAGATATCATCCTTTAAATGGTTTTAAATTAGATTGCAATCCTGATTTTACTTTATATGATGAGTTTTTGAATAAACAAAATAGATATAGTTCTTTAAGTAAAGTTAACCCTTTAGCTAAAGAATTATTAGAGGATAATAAAAAAGAAGCTATTAAACGCTTCGAGTATTATAAGAGCATAGAAAAAGTGGATTAATAATCCACTTTTTATTTTTGAATAGTTTTTAATGAAGCGTTGTAATCATTTTTGATAATATCATCAACAATATTCATATTATATTTTTCTCTTATAGCAGCCCAATAAATTACAGAAGCGTTTTCAGCATTTAATAATTTATCAGCAACTTTTTCAATAACAGAATCTTTAACAACTTCTAAAGCTGGTTTTTCAAGTTGACTTACTTTGTAAATAATATGATATCCATATTTAGTTTCAACTGGTTCAGCAGTTATTTCACCAACATTTAATTTTAATGAAGCATCGTAGAATTCTTCAACATAAGTACCATCATTGATCATGTTTGTTATGATACCACCATTAGCAGCAGAACCTGTATCATCTGATTTTTCTTTGGCTAACGCAGCAAAGTCGTCTTCTAAATTAGAACTTCCTTTTAATTGACTTATTAATTCTTTAGCTTTTTCTAAAGCTTTCTTTTTAGCTTCGTTTTTCTCTGCATCAGTCATATTTGTATTTGTTTCTGGAATGACTAAGATATGACGTACAGTCATTTCACCATGAATATTTTCATCATAGTATTTTTTGATATCTTCTTCTTTAACAACATCTTCTGTAACATATTTTTCTAATGCTGCGTTTTGTTTTGAACTTACTAATAATTGTTCTTTTAATTCTTCATCAGAATTGAAGCCATAGTATTTTAAGAAATCGCTCCAATTACTATTATATAAAGCGTAATAATAATTGTACATTGATTCAGCGCTTTCTAAAGCGTCATTTAATTCATCTTCTGATAATGACGTATTAGCAATGTAATTATCAACCATACTAATCAAAATGTTAACACCGTTTTGATTTTTTAAAGCTTCATAAAATTCTTCAGCTGTAAATTGTTTATCTCCTACAGATACAACAACTTGTTTACCATCTTCTAGTTTTGGAATTCTTTTACATCCTGTAACTACTAATGGTATTAATAATAACCATAAATATTTTTTCATATAAATTCCTTTCTAAATGTATTCTCAAATACTTTTTTATTATAGCAAAATCGATTTAAAAAAACAATATTTTTTCATAATCTATCACAAAATTTTCAAAATTCCATACAATAATGTGAAAAGAGAAAAAGGAGGGAGTTTAATATGTGTTGCAATAATGGAATATCTGGTGCAGCTATTGTTTTAGTACTTTTTATTCTTTTAATAATTATACTAGGAGCATATATTTAATAGGGAGTTGTTAATTATGTCTTGTGAAAAAGAAGAGAAGACATGTTGCCCTAAACATTTTAATGATTATCTAATAGTTATTGTCCTATATATTTTGCTAGCTATTATCTTGGGTTCATGCCTACATTTTTAAGAGGATTATTCCTCTTTTTATTTGTATTTAAAATTTCTTTTTTTATGCCAAAAACTATTTACAAACACATCATAAAATAGTATAATGGTGGTGTAAAGTGGTTATGAGTGGTTAAAAGTGGGTGATTAAAATGTTCATGGGTGAGTATCATCATACAATAGATGATAAAGGAAGATTGACAATTCCTTCTAAAATTAGATTTCAATTAGGAACTAATTTTATAGTGACTAGAGGTTTAGATAACTGTTTATTTATCT
>JAEEGL014375695.1_pt1 | contig 20288 bp, 18 predicted proteins | sample 9134231 | NCBI WGS metagenome assembly JAEEGL01 (sample SAMN16246548, study PRJNA631951) | gut metagenome | biome: gut microbiome; feature: rumen; material: fiber-attached | host: Bos | place: Iran: Karaj | collected 2018-10 | reverse complement strand
TCCTGCTCGGCTTCAGCTCCAAGAGGTGCTGTGACAGTCTTGTTGTCCTCTTCAGCTTGGACTTCCTGGCCTGCATATTGGTTGTGTTCCTTGCTCAAATCTTTCAGACGCTCCTCCGCATCAACATACATACTGCGGAATTTAAGGAAATCAAAAATGGTATAGTTGGTTCCTACGCGCTTTGATTTGAACATAATGGGACCGGGACTCTCCAAACGGATGGCAATGGCAGTAATGATAAAGACGGGGGAGAGGATGATGATAGCCAGACCAGAAAAGAAAATGTCGAACAAACGTTTCCATATGGGAATCTGAAATTTCAAGATTCTGTATTTGGGCGCCTCGTCGTCAAACAGAATATTTTCACGGTCTGAGATGAATTGTATCTTTTTATTGAACTCTGTAACAGAAGCGTTATTGACAATGGTGTCGTTGATACCACATTTCATGTAGGTGTCACGCTCCTCATTCGACATGTTGTCGGTGATAAGAATGATGTATACATTACGGCTTTTTTTCCGTAAATAGGTAATGGCAGTAATATCTTCATTACGCACACTTCGCTCAAAGAACACGATGAAATGCTCATTGGCAACGTGAGGAGTGCAAATCTGAGCAGCATCCTTGTAGGCAGTGGTCATACGAACCAACTGCCCTGGGATGTATTTCAGACGCTCTTGCGTTTTGGGATTATTGCCTAAGTATACAACACCTATCATAATATAATTAAGGTATTATTATTAATTAGGTAGGATTTTCTTGACGCGGATTTTAAGTTCCATCGGATTGAAGGGCTTAACGATATAGTCTTCTGCTCCGATTTCAAGAAGTCGGATTCGCTCACTCGTGGAATCTTCGCTGGACAGCATGATAACGGGAATGTGGCGGAAAAGTTCATTCTGCTTAATCCACTCCAAAAAGTCGTCACCACGCATACCTGGCATACGGATGTCTGAAATAATAAGATCGGGCGTGTTGCCAGCCTGTAGCCATTTTACACCTTGTAACCCGTCGGGAAGCCATTGTACATCATATTCACTCATTAAGTAAATGGAAAGCACTTTGGCGATTGTTTCCTTGTCATCAAGTATTAGTATTTTCTTTTTCATATATGAAATAAATTTTTAGCGTTGAATTTCGTTGTTTAAATATGGAATGATGTAATTCTGCATGAACAAAAGAGAATAATTTCCCATGATGTCAGGCATGAGCATCTTTACTTCCTTTTCGATGCAAAGGTAAAAAATTATTTTTAATTGTAGTCAAATAATGATAAAAAAATACTGAAAAAGTGTAAAAAAGTTGGTTTTTAAAAATAATTTAGGGAAATTTGTGGAATAAAACGTATTTATATTAGATTGTAGATTTTTTTAATTATGGCAAACAGATATCTTTTAGGATTTGATGTTGGCAGTTCGTCTGTCAAGGCATCATTGGTTAATGCTGATAGTGGCAAGTGTGTGGCTTCGGCTTTCTTTCCGGAAAAGGAAGCTCCTATAACGGCAGTGAAAGCTGGTTGGGCAGAGCAAGATCCTCAGATGTGGTGGGATAATGCAAAGCTAAGCTTGAAAAAGATTATGGCTGAAGCGGGTGCTACAGCAGAGGAGGTTAAGGCAATAGGTATTTCTTACCAGATGCATGGCCTTGTCTGCGTTGACAAGAATCTCAAAGCTCTACGTCCCGCTATTATTTGGTGTGATTCTCGCGCCGTTCCTTATGGTGAGAGAGCGTTTAATGAATTGGGGGCAGAGCAGTGTTTGAGTCATTTGTTGAACTCACCGGGTAATTTTACGGCTGCCAAGTTGGCTTGGGTGAAGGAGAATGAACCTGAGACTTATGAAAAGATTTACAAAATCATGTTACCTGGCGATTATATTGCCATGCGCCTTTCTGGTGTGGCTAATACGACAGTCAGTGGACTGAGTGAAGGCATGTTTTGGGATTTCAAGAATAACCAGGTGGCAGACTTTCTGATGAAGTATTATGGCTTTGATGCGTCTTTGATAGCAGATATTGTTCCAACATTCAGTGTCCAAAGTGAAGTCAGTGCCGAAGCTGCTGCTGAGTTGGGCCTGAAAGCAGGTACGCCAATTACTTACAGAGGCGGAGATCAGCCAAATAATGCTCTATCGTTAAATGTGCTCAATCCCGGTGAAATTGCTGCTACAGCAGGAACTTCAGGTGTCGTATATGGAGTGTTAGGGGAAGTGAACTATGATAAACAAAGTCGTGTAAACACTTTTGCTCATGTCAACCATAGCTCAGAGCAGACGCGTTTGGGCGTGCTACTGTGCATTAATGGTACTGGTATTTTGAACGCATGGGTACACCGTAATATTACACCGGACGTTTCATATGCTGCCATGAATGATTTGGCTGCAACGGTTCCTATTGGTAGTGAAGGTGTGACCATTATTCCCTTTGGAAATGGGGCTGAGCGTGTTTTAGAGAATAAAGAGATTGGTTGCTCTATCAACGGGTTGAATTTCAATAAGCACAATAAGGCTCATTTGGTCCGTGCAGCACAGGAAGGTATTGTCTTCTCTTTTTGCTACGGTATGGAGATTATGCAACAGATGGGTATGGACATTCAGAAGATTCATGCTGGCAAGGCGAATATGTTCCTTTCACCGTTGTTCAGAAATACACTGGCAGGTGTTAGTGGGGCCACTATTGAACTTTATGATACCGATGGTAGCGTAGGAGCTGCTAAGGGAGCAGGAATAGGTGCTGGTATTTACAAAGACAATCATGAGGCATTTGCTTCCTTGGACAAATTAGAGGTTATTGTCCCTGACGAGAAGAACCGCGATGCTTATCTGGCTGCATATGCTTTTTGGAAAGAGACGTTATGCAAAAGCATTTAAGCTGCATACCCTATAATAGGTTACAATTAAAAATCGGCAAGGCTATCTGACCTTGCCGTTTTTTGTGTTTTGCAAGAATGCATTATTTGTACAGCTTGGCTTCACGATGTCCTTGTAAGACTGCGAGTGCGTTAAGTGCCAAAGCTTCCATTTCGTTTTCTCCAGGAAAAATGTATACGGGGGCTAAGAAGCCAATTCTGCGGCGGAGTTCACTTACGATGTAGTCGGAGTGTGCCATGCCACCTGTCAGTAAAATGGCGTCTACTTCTCCGCACAAAACTGCTGCCTCAGCTGCAATGGCTTTTGCTGTGTGGTAGAGCATAGCTTCGACAATGATTTCACAGTGGTCATCACCTTGTCCGATACGATCTAAAATTTCTCGCATGTCGTTTGTGCCTAAATGTGCAGTAAGTCCTGCATGTCCTGCAATGCGTTTCAGTAATTGTGCTTCAGTATACTTCCCGCTGAAACATAGGCGGATGAGATCGGCTGCAGGGAGGCTACCTGCTCTCTCTGGAGAAAAGGGGCCTTCTCCATCCAGGGCATTATTGGCATCGATAGCCTTGCCATGCTCATGGGCAGCCACCGAGATGCCTCCGCCCAAATGGCAAATGATTAGGTTCAGGTCTTCGTACTTGCGTCCAATGCCTCTTGCATAGCGTCTTGCTATGGCCCTTTGGTTCAAGGCGTGCCAAATACATATGCGAGGCATTAGAGGTGAGCCACTGATGCGTGCTAACGGAGAAAGTTCATCCACAACCCCAGGATCAGCTATAAATGCTCTACACCCTGGGATGGTAACTGCGATTTCATGAGCTATCAGACAGCCAAGATTGCAAGCGTGATTATGCATGACACAACCATGCAGTGTGTCCTCTATCATTTGGTCATTGATTTCATAAACACCACCACTGATAGGTTTTACGAGCCCCCCCCGACCAATGACTGCATCAAAATCCATAGGAATATCTGAGCGCTTGAGTTCGTCGAGTACTAGTTCTCGACGGAATCCTTGCTGTTCTGTAATGGCATTAAACTGTGCCAACTCGTCAGCAGTATGAGTAATACTACGTAAAAGAATGGGCTTCTCGTCCTGATAGACAGCCATCTTGGTTGATGTAGACCCAGGATTAATGACTAATATATTCATAGGCATGCAAGGGCAAAAATGATGCTGTTGTATTTTGCATCGGAAGAATCCCCCCGAGAAGGAACAATAACGGGGCACTGCGCTCCCCAAAGAATCCCGGCAGTACGGGCCTGAGCAAAGAGAGTCATGGCTTTATAAAAGGCGTTTCCAGCCTCAATGTCAGGCATAATGAGTACATCAGCTTCGCCATCCAAAGAAGATGTGATGCCTTTTGCTTTTAAGGCATCCTTTGAACAAGCAGATTTTACGTCTAAGGGACCGTCGACAATGCAATGACCGAAATTACCTTCGTTAGCCATTTTTTTAATTTCAAGATAACCATCGACAAAAGGAAATTGACGGCTTCCATGCTCAGCACAATGAATTAAAGCAATGCGTGGTTCCATAATCCCCATCTGGTGGCAGACTTCCGAAGTGTAGCGTACCTGTTCTATTCGCTGCTTTTGTGTGGGATAGGGGATCACTGCTACATCTGTGAAGAAAAGTAGTTTCTGGTAAGTGGGAATCTCTGCTACGGAAAGATGGGTTAGTACTCTTCCTTCTGGTAATAGTCCCGATACTTTATTTAAGATAGCTTTTAATAGAATGTCTGTTCCAATGAGTCCTTTCATTAAAATGTTGGCATCACCACGCCGGATGAGGGCCACAGCTTTTTGTGCAGCGCGTTCTGGCAAGGCATCATTGATACGGACAACTTCGGCTAGTCGGTTCTTTTCTATTTGGATAAGAGCCTCTTGACTAGCTTCATCTGTGGGGTTGACGGCAACGATTTTAAACAGCTTTTTGCCATCAGCCACCAGACGATGCATTTCTTGAAATGTTTGGATGGCTTTCATAGTTTTCGATTTTTATGCAAAGATAATAAAAAAAAGTGGACCAACCAAATTGTCGGTCCACTTTTTTATTTTATTGAACTTTGATACCAAAGGAAAAGTCTTTGGACACCATCTTCGATATCAACTTGATGGGTCCAGCCGAGATGATGTAACTTTGTTACATCAATGAGTTTGCGCATAGTACCATCAGGCTTGGTTGTATCGAACTCTATTGTTCCTTCGAAACCTATTGTCTTGACTACAAGCTCTGAAAGTTGGCGAATGGTCAGTTCTTTGCCTGTACCGATATTGATATGGCAGTTGCGGATTTCACCAAGATTGGGAATGGCACCACCTCGGCCAGAAGAGTGGTTTCGGTCAACAGTTCCATCGGTAGAGGTACCATAGTGTACGGAGGAATACTTGTCTATGCCGATAATGTCACTGAAATTGACATTCAAGAGGATATGAACGGATGCATCGGCCATATCTTCGCTCCAGAGGAATTCACGCAGTGGTGTTCCTGTACCCCAAAGAACGACCTTGTTGTCTGTTATACCATAATGACCAAGGATGGACAAAATCTCTTCCTTAGAAGCAGTACCGTTGAATCCTTCTACAGGCCTGATGTCTAAATCGCGACGAATTGCATCCCAGTTGTTGTCATGGATTAGTTTGGCAAGGTAGACTTTACGCATCATAGCCGGCATGACATGTGAGTTCTCCAAATGGAAATTGTCATTAGGACCATAAAGATTTGTGGGCATGACGGCAAGGTAGTTTGTGCCATACTGGAGATTATATGATTCACACATTTTCAGACCAGCAATCTTTGCAATGGCGTACTCCTCATTAGTGTATTCCAATGGTGAGGTGAGCAAAGCGTCTTCCTTCATGGGTTGAGGGGCATTTTTCGGATATATGCATGTTGAACCCAGAAAAAGAAGTTTTTTTACTCCGTGAGCGTATGATTCGCTGATGACATTACACTGTATCTTCATGTTCTGCATGATGAAGTCAGCTCTGTAAAGCGAGTTGGCCATGATTCCGCCAACAAAGGCGGCTGCCAATACAACAGCATCGGGCTTCTCTTGATCGAAAAAATGGCGGACAGCTAATTGGTCGGTAAGATCGAGCTCCTGGTGTGTCCTGCCTACCAAATTGTTGTAACCTCGTGACTTGAGGTTTCTCCATATCGCAGAACCCACTAATCCGTGATGTCCTGCAACATAAATCTTACATCTTTTGTCCAGCATGGCTTATTCTGGTAATTGGGCTTTTATGAATAGTTTTTTTACGAATTTCATATCGTGCTGAACCATTATCTTGACCAAATCCGGGAATGAAGTTTTCTGTGGATTCCAACCCAGCTTAGCCTTGGCCTTTGCTGGATTCCCCAATAACTGATCTACCTCTGCAGGACGGAAATATTTCGGGTCGACCTCAACCAGCACCTTACCTGTAGCCTTGTCAAGTCCTTTCTCGTCAACACCGTCACCACGCCATTCCAAATCAATATCAACCTCCTTGAATGCCAGTGTAGCAAATTCGCGTACAGTATGATACTCGCCTGTAGCTATAACAAAGTCGTCTGGCTCAGGCTGCTGTAGGATAAGCCACATACATTCGATATAATCTTTAGCATACCCCCAATCGCGCAGTGAATTCAAATTGCCTAAGTAGAGTTTGTCTTGATAGCCTTGGGCAATACGGGCTGCTGCCAGTGTGATTTTTCGAGTAACAAAGTTTTCACCACGACGTTCTGATTCGTGGTTAAACAGAATTCCATTACAGCAGTACATGCCGTAGGACTCGCGATAGTTCTTCATAATCCAGAATCCATAAAGCTTGGCAACTGAATAGGGACTGCGAGGATAGAATGGTGTAGTCTCAGACTGTGGAATCTCTTGTACCTTTCCGTACAGCTCTGACGTGGAAGCTTGATAGATGCGGCACGTTTTTTCCAGTCCGCAGATCCGAACAGCCTCTAGCAGACGTAACACACCTGTAGCATCAACATCGGCTGTATATTCTGGCACATCAAACGAAACTTTGACATGACTTTGGGCCGCAAGGTTATATATTTCTGTGGGCTTTACTTCACCGATAATCCTGATGAGGGATGAAGAGTCTGTCATGTCTGCCCAGTGCAGATTAACCAGACGAGCTTTTTTCATGTCTCTTACCCATTCATCAAGATATAAGTGTTCGATACGCCCTGTGTTAAATGATGAAGAACGCCGAAGAAGTCCATGTACCTCGTAGCCTTTTTCAATAAGGAATTCTGCCAAGTATGAACCATCCTGTCCAGTTATTCCTGTAATGAGAGCAATTTTTCTGTTTTCCATCTTGTGCTTCTGAATGATTGTTATTTGTCTTGTCCACTGAATTGTTTGATACGCTGTTCCTCGGAAAGCTTACAGATGAGTAATGTATCATTGTTTTCGGCAACAATAAAGCCGTCAAGACCTTGTATGACGACTTTCTTTTCCTGTGTGGCGTGAACAATACAGTTATGGCTTTCAAACAGGGTAATGTCATTACCGATGCAGGCATTGCCATATAGGTCGTGCTTACTTTGTTGCAGCAAAGAACCCCATGTACCTAGGTCGCTCCATCCGAAGTCTGAAGGACAGACGAAAATCTCTTCTGCCTTCTCCATGATAGCATAGTCTACACTGATGTTCTCGCATTCAGGAAACAAACGGTTAATCTCGTCTTGTTCTTTTTCCGTGCCGTAGATAGGCAAAAGTCCTTCGAAGATTTTCGCCATTTGTGGTTGGTAGATTCGGAATGCATTGACTATAGTCGATACGTTCCAAATAAAGATGCCAGCGTTCCAGTAATAATTTTTCTGGCTGATATATTGACGGGCTGTTTCTGTATCGGGTTTCTCTCGGAATGAGTCAACGCGGAATATCTCTTTATTACGCAATGAATTACTGGAGAGGTCCGCTTGAATATATCCATAGCCGGTTTCTGGGCGAGTTGGTTTCATGCCAAGTGTAACAATGGCATCACTATCCTCTGTAAAAACAAGGCAATCCTTAATGACACGGCGGAACTCTTGGATATTGAGTACTACATGATCGCTGGGTGATACGACAATGTTGGCTTTTGGATTTTTTGATTTGATACGCCATGATACGTATGCAATGCATGGTGCAGTATTACGCCGGCATGGTTCACAGAGAATGTGGTCTCGAGGCATTTCGGGCATTTGCTCATGGATAGTATCTGCGTATTTTGCATTAGTGACCACCCAGACATTTTCTGCAGGAACAAGTCCTTCAAAACGGTCTGCCGTCAACTGTAGCAGTGAACGGCCAATTCCCAAGACGTCTATAAACTGCTTGGGCTTTTCAGTAGTACTCATCGGCCAAAAACGGCTTCCTACGCCGCCTGCCATAATTACGAGATGGTTGTTGTTCTTTGCCATATAACCTCGATTTTATTTTGTATAATGGATGCAAAATTAAGGAATATTTTTGAGATTACCAAAATTAATTTGGCATTTTGCTCACTTATTTGTACCTTTGTCGTCGTTATGAGCGATTATCTACTAAATGAACTGAACGAAGGTCAACGCAAGGCTGTAGAATATTGTGAGGGACCACAACTGGTTATTGCCGGAGCAGGGGCGGGAAAGACACGTGTCTTGACCTACAAAATAGCTTATTTGCTGGAGCAGGGGTTGGCTCCGTGGAACATTCTTGCACTGACTTTTACTAATAAAGCTGCACGTGAAATGAAGGAACGCATTGGACGGATTGTTGGGCAGGATAGTGCTGTTCGTCTACAGATGGGTACTTTTCACTCGGTATTCGCTCGTATTTTGAGAGTAGAAGCAGATATTATAGGCTTTGGTTCAAACTTTACCATCTATGATCAGACAGATGCTCGTTCGTTGGTAAAAAATATCATCAAGGAAATGCAACTTGATGATAAAGTATATAAGCCAGCTTCTGTTTCCGACCGTATCTCTATGGCTAAGAACCATTTGCTACTTCCGCAGCAATACGCCTCCAGTTCATGGGCTGTTGACGATGCACAGCATAAACGTCCTCAATTGTGTAATATATATAAAAGATATATAGAACGTTGTCGTCAGGCTAATGCAATGGACTTTGATGATTTGTTGGTGCAGACTTTTCTGCTGTTTCGTGACCATGATGATGTAAGACAGAAATACGTGAATCGTTTTCAGTATGTTTTGGTTGACGAGTATCAGGATACAAATTATGCACAACAGAAAATAGTGTTACTCCTGACCAAAGAGCGTGGACGTGTCTGTGTTGTTGGTGATGATGCTCAGAGTATTTATAGTTTCCGAGGGGCTGAAATAGACAACATATTGAATTTCCAAAAAATGTATGAGGGTGCCCGGTTGTATAAGTTGGAGCAGAATTATCGTTCAACAAAGCTTATTGTTCAAGCTGCAAACAGCTTGATTCGGAAAAATGAACGGCAAATCTACAAGGACGTATTCAGTGAAAACGAGCAGGGAGAACATCTTGTTTTGAAGCCAGCCTACAGTGATAAGGAGGAAGCCATGATTGTTTGTAACGACATCAAGCGTATTCGTAGGGATGATGGCTGCAGCTATTCTGATTTTGCCGTGCTTTATCGAACCAATGCTCAAAGCCGTTCATTTGAAGAACAAATGCGCAAAGACAACATACCTTATAGAATATATGGTGGTATGAGCTTTTATCAACGCAAGGAAATTAAAGATGTAATAGCATATTTCCGCGTTGTAGCTAACCCAAACGATGAGGAGGCTTTGCGACGCATTATCAACTATCCGTCACGTGGCATTGGCGATACGACGGTAGGGAAGATTGTAGATACGGCTAATATGCATAACGTAAGCTTGTGGCAGGTGATATCGCAGCCAATTGTTTTTTCCTTGAAATTGAGCAAGGGTACACAGGCAAAAATAGAAGCATTCAAGACGATGATAGACGGATGGAAGGCTCGTATCGGTGTGGAAGATGCGTATGAGTTGGGCCATAGCATTATCATGGAGAGTGGTGTAAGCAAGGATATATATAGTTCTACCAATCCTGAGGATTTGTCACGGCAGGAAAATCTGGAGGAGTTCTTGGGTGGCATGCAGGATTTTGTTGAAAGCAGGAAAGAGGAAGGACGTGAAAGTGAAATAGGACTGAGTGATTTTCTCCAGGAGGTGGCCTTATTGACAGATGTTGATAGCGAAGGCGAGGAGGGAGAGTCCAAGGTCGCACTGATGACTATTCATGCTGCCAAGGGATTGGAATTCCCGACAGTTTTTATTGTGGGGCTTGAGGAGAATATCTTCCCATCGCCGATGTGTGTTAATACCATGCGAGAATTGGAAGAGGAACGTCGTTTGTTATATGTAGCGATTACCCGTGCTGAAAAACATTGTATTTTGACTTATGCACAAACTAGATTTCGTTATGGTCGTATGGAATGTGATACTCCATCGCGCTTTATAAAGGATATCGACTCCCAGCTACTTAAAATAGAGGGTGGAGGTGGTAGAATAGTTGGTTATGCTTCCTCACATTCAACTACAGGGTATTCACGTCCTTCTTATCAGAATCCTCGTCCTGTTGCAACGCAGTTCATTGCCGATCCGAAACCTCGTCTTATGCCTCTACGAAAAGAAGCGCCTGCTCCACAGTCTGTCGTTGGAAATATTGGTTTGAGGGAAGGTAATGTTATTGAACATCAACGTTTCGGTGTTGGTACTGTTATGAAAGTGGAAGGCTCTGGAGAAAATACTAAAGCCAGCGTTGCTTTTAAGAATGCTGGAACCAAACAACTTTTGCTCAAGTTTGCAAAATACAAGGTTATTGGATAAGTGAAATGAATTCAAAGCGCATCATCTTCCGGTGGTTCAGGAAAATGATGCACTATTTTAGGAAGATGTTTTTTCTTACGTAAATATGCAGCCTTGCGGGCTTCGTATTCTTCGTAATGCTTTTCTAAATAATTGTCGGCCATCAGTTGTTCTTGTTGTAGACAATACTGATACGTACAGGCTCATGCTGGTTCTTGCTGCCTCCAACCAATCTTACACTTGTCATCTTCAGCTCATTGTTGACACTAGCCACCGTGGTAGATGACGATGATGTTGAGGCTGAGGTCGTTGTCACTTGGACAGGCACTAACACGGCCTTATTCCAGTTTTCTGTCTTGCCACGCAGACTGTACATGTGATTTATTAGACCTGAAATGTTCGGGAATGTGTATGAATTCTTAGAACTATTATAGGATGCCAAATATGACGTCGTGTTGTTGGGCAAGCTTCTGCTTTCGAAAAAGGAATAGAGGCTATCGCGCTCGACCAATAGCAGATTTTGTGGTTCCTTTAAAATAATGTCACTCAAATCACTTGTGTCATTCATACGGCGGAAAATAATCTTGGCAGAGGCTATCGTGTCGTTCTCGTTTCCCAGCTTGATAGACTCAATAGGTAGTGTGACCTCGGTAAAGATTCCCTCTGGAGCTTTCAGATAGGTAAATGATTCGATTGAAGCCAGACGCTTAATGTTATCTTCATCGCTAGTAAAAAGGTTGGTTTGCAGCACTTCTTCAGTTCCATTGAACTTTTCTACATCAGAAATGACATCAGAGTCAAGTTTGTAACGATAATTTATTTCCAGTTGTGTATACAAAATTTCAGCCATCACTCCCAAACCATCCACGGTCTTAAAATAGAAACCAGGACAAACATTCTGGATGAAAGCATGAGAACTTTTAAAATTGGTGGGATTCTCATAAAATTTCCGCATGACATAGGTTCCGTAGTTGTTATAGGTGTTTCCATTTTTGTCAGTATACGGTTCATTTAAGGGAATACGTATGGTTTCATAATGACTCCCAGATTGTCGCAAATTGCGAATACTGTCGTTTAACGTTAGGTCTGTGATGGAGTATACCCTCTTCTTGTTAATTCCGTCTTCACGAAGAAAACCATATTCTGCAGGGTCAAAGTTTGTGTAATATAACTTGTTTTCCGGAATAGGTTTAGCAAGTTCCGTCATTGTGAGCTTCATGGCAGCCAAAGAGTCTCCTGTGTAGGATTGGATAATAATGTTGATGAAGCAAGAGTCTGCAATAGCCTTACCATCATTGTCTTTTGATACAAGGTCTTCAATGGGAATAAAATATACCTCTTCCTCTAATATGTTAAATTGTGTTGTATAGCTGGCAGTGACGTATGAACCTGTTTCAGGATCTTTCATTCGCCCGAGATAACTATATTGACTGCGTGACAATACAGAGTCTGCAATGATGGAGCGTGTCGAAATGTCAAAAGTATCAGATGTTATTACAAATTTATCGACATCGCTAGTCAGTGAATTTCCTAGAGTCGTAGTTTCTTCACTACATGAAAAGATTGCAATTGTCATCATTGCAATCCCTGTCATGATTAATTTCTTTATCATATTATTCCTATTAAATCTTTTCGTAGAATTCCTCGTAGGCATTAACAAAGTCCTCACCAGGATATGCCAAAGTGGGTTTTTTGCTTGCTTTGGCATATTTGAGTAGCTCCTTGTTGATATTTTTATGCGCGGCTATCACACCGTCACTATAGTCAATTGCCAACTTACCTAATTCCTTAAAATCAAAGTTGTCTTCATATTTTTTTAACAGTTCTGCTGTGGCTTCGCGGAACGGAACACAGTTCTTGAAATTACTACCAATGTTTGAGCTGAAACTTTCTGGAAAGAGTGAAGTGACAACTTTTACGTTATTGAATGATGGCTCGTCATGATAAGCGGTTTTGATATAAAGTGGAACAACAGCTCCCATCCAACCTTGAATGTGGATGATATCTGGTACCCAACGTAGTTTTTTGACCGTTTCAAGCACACCACGAGCAAAGAAGATGGCACGTTCTCCATTATCAGGATAGTCTTCACCTTTTTCATCTTGAGCCATCTGACGCTTAGAGAAGTAGTCATCGTTATCGATAAAATAAACTTGGATACGCGTCTGTGCAATGGTTGCCACTTTAATAATCAGTGGGTGATCTGTGTCATCGATAATGAGATTCATTCCCGAGAGGCGAATTACTTCGTGAAGCTGTCCACGGCGTTCATTGATGTTTCCCCATTTAGGCATGAACGTACGTATCTCATGACCATTTTCAAGAATGGCCTGAGGGAGTGCTTTGCCCATCAGTGACAAATCACTGTCGGGTACATAAGGAACGATCTCTTGGTTGATGAATAATATCTTCTTTGGCATACACGTGTAGTTTAAACTATGTGCAAAGGTACGAAAAATAATTCACAAAATTGCCAAAACGTGCACATTTAAGGATTTTTAGCCCGTTTTTTGGCATATTTTTACGATATTTTTTCCTTATTTGATAAAAATGTTGTTATTTTGCACCCGATTTCAGAGATAAGTATAGGAAACGATGAAAGTATTCAATAAAATAGTGGATCTTCAGAACCAATTGTTCGAGGACTGCAAACAAGGAAAAGAAATCGGTTTTGTACCGACTATGGGGGCACTGCATGAGGGACATGCCTCACTGGTGCGCCGTAGTGTCAGGGAGAATGGTGTCACAGTAGTTTCTGTCTTTGTTAATCCGACACAATTCAATGACAAGAATGATCTCAAAAACTATCCGCGTACTTTGGATGCGGACTGTAAGCTTCTCGACCAATGTGGTGCCGACTATGTGCTAGCTCCATCGGTAGAGGAGATGTATCCTACTCCCGATACGCGTCAGTTCGAATATCCTCCTGTGTCTACGGTTATGGAGGGTGCCCATCGTCCTGGACATTTCAATGGTGTTTGTCAGGTCGTGAGTCGTTTGTTTTATATTGTAAAACCTACCCGTGCTTATTTCGGAGAGAAAGACTGGCAGCAGATTGCTGTTGTCAAGGCTATGGTGCGTCATTTGCAAATTCCTGTCCAAATTGTTGAGTGTGAAATAGTCCGTGATACAGATGGCTTGGCTCGTAGTAGTCGTAATACGTTGTTGTCAAAGGATGAGCGTGCTATTGCTCCTACTATATATAAGACACTGAAAGAGAGTTTGGTTTATGCCAAAACTCATACTGTTCAGGAAACACATGATAAAGTTGTTGGCGAAATTAATGCTGTTGACGGTTTGGATGTGGAGTATTTCTCAATAGTAGATGGTGATACGCTTCAGGATATTGAGTCATGGGACGACTCCTCTTATGTAGTAGGTTGCATAACTGTTTATTGTGGCAAGACACCTATTCGTCTTATTGACCATATCAAGTATAAATCCTAAATTGTTAAGAGCAATGATGATAGAAGTCATGAAATCCAAGCTCCATTGTGTGACGGTAACTGAGGCAAATCTTAATTATATGGGGAGTATAACTATTGACGAAGATTTGATGGATGCTGCCAATATGATTGCAGGAGAGAAGGTTCAGGTGTTGGATAATAACAACGGAGAGCGCTTTGAGACTTATATTATAAAAGGCGAACGTGGTTCTGGTTGCATTTGCCTCAATGGTGCAGCTGCCCGTCGTGTACAAGTTGGTGATGTGGTTATCGTCATCTCATATGCATTGATGGACTTTGAAGAAGCCAAACAATTCAAACCGAAAGTTGTTTTCCCTAAGGAGGGGAATCAATTATAAAAAAAGAAGCCGTCCCTTTCAGAGAACGGCTTCTTTTTTTATTCAATTACTACAAGGGCATCGTCTTCCATTACACTTTGTCCAGGTTTGACACAAATAGCCGTAACCTTTCCATCCTTTTCGGCCTCGATGTTATTTGCCATCTTCATGGCCTCAAGTACGAGCAGTGTGTCGCCAGCTTTTACCTCGTCCCCAACATTAACCTCTATAGAGGTGATAACGCCAGGTAGGGGAGCCTTTACGGCATTGTTGGTGTTGATGCTGCTTGTTTCTGCAGAACTCTCATTAGAGGTTTCAGTTGCAGCAGTGGGTTTGCGGACCACCACTTTCTTTTCTTCTTCTGGCTCTGGTTCCATCTCCACCTTGTACTCCTCACCATTAACGGTGATAGTTACTGCATTTTCTACAATGTCACCAATAGCTACTTCGTATTTGTTGCCATTGATAGTATATTTATACTCTTTCTTCATAGATTTATTACCATTAAGGATGTTCAGTCATAGTCAGGGCATAACCGTTCCACTGAGTCAATTTCTCTGCAATTGTAATAATTCCAGACTCTTTGTCGTGGACATTGTTCCCATTGAACTCGTAAAGTGCCATAGCAATGGCTGCATAAACTTCGTTCTTCATATTAATAATATTAATGGATGTAAGGTGTTGGTTGATATTGAGAGGAAAATCCGACTCAAATCTACCAGCACCCAACATCTTGTAATGGTTACATTGGAATATTGCCATGCTTCTTTGCGGGCAGGGCATCACGTTTTGTTGCCAATTGGGCAAGTCCGCGGCAAATACGGAAACGAGTGTTGCGTGGTTCAATCACATCGTCAATATAGCCGTATTTAGCTGCCTGATATGGATTGGCGAACAGTTCGTTGTACTCCTCTTCTTTCTCAGCAATGAATGCCTTGACGTCTTCTCCGGCTTCCTTCTTTGCTTTAGCTTCCTTGGCATAGAGCACGGCAGCAGCGCCGGATGCACCCATTACGGCGATTTCAGCAGAAGGCCAAGCATAATTCAAGTCAGTATGCAACTGCTTAGATCCCATTACGATATGTGAACCACCGTATGATTTACGTAGTGTAACGGTAATCTTGGGTACAGTAGCCTCACCATAGGCATAGAGCAATTGTGCACCGTGCAGGATGACAGCGTTGTACTCTTGACCTGTACCAGGTAGGAATCCAGGAACGTCAACAAGTGAAACGATAGGGATGTTGAAAGCATCGCAGAAGCGTACGAAACGGGCACCCTTGCGAGAGGCGTTAACGTCAAGCACGCCAGCGTAGCAAGAGGGCTGGTTTGCCACGATACCTACACTCTGGCCATTGAATCGAGCAAAACCAACGATGATGTTCTTGGCAAACTTAGGTTGTACCTCAAAAAACTCATGGTCGTCGGTAATGGCTGATATTACTTTATACATATCATATGCTTCATTGGGATTCTCAGGAATAATCTCATTCAGCATGTCTTCCAAACGGTCTATAGGATCATCGCACTTCTTTCGCGGGGCCAATTCCATATTGTTCGATGGTATATAGCTTAGCAGGGTCTTAAGCATTTCAACAGCTTCTTCTTCCGTCTTAGCAGTGAAATGTGTGACACCTGACTTGGAAGCGTGTACAGATGCTCCACCCAAGTGTTCTTGGTCGATGTCCTCGCCAGTAACGGTCTTTACAACTTTCGGACCTGTAAGGAACATGTATGACGTACCTTCCATCATCAGTGTAAAGTCTGTGAGGGCAGGAGAGTATACTGCACCACCGGCACACGGGCCAAAAATGCCAGAAATTTGTGGAATTACACCTGATGCAAGAATATTGCGCTCGAAAATTTCTGCATAGCCAGCCAACGCATTGATGCCTTCCTGAATACGGGCACCTCCCGAGTCATTAATGCCAATGACAGGAGCCCCCATCTTCATGGCCATGTCCATGACCTTACATATCTTTTGTGACATCGTTTCGCTGAGAGAACCTGCATGTACGGTGAAGTCCTGAGCGAAAATAAATACCAAACGACCGTCAATGGTTCCGGAACCAGCAACAACACCATCACCAAGGAACTGTTTTTTCTCCATGCCAAAATTGTGGCAACGGTGCTCCTTGAACATATCGTACTCTTCGAACGAACCTTTGTCAAGAAGCATTTCTATACGCTCGCGTGCTGTGTATTTTCCTTTGTCGTGCTGTTTCTGTATGGCTTTCTCACCACCACCGAGACGGGCTTGCTCACGCTTTACAATAAGTTGCTTGATCTTTTCTAATTGCTTGCTCATAATTGTTTTAATGTTCACATAGTTCGGTTAATACTCCAGCTGTTGATTTAGGATGCAAGAATGCTATGTTAAGTTGCTCGGCACCCTTGCGAGGCTTCTCATCGATAAGGCGTACACCTTTCTCTGAAACTTCAGCTAATGCATTGGCCACACCGTCTTCTATGCAGAATGCTACATGGTGTACGCCCTTGTTGCCCTTATCCAACCATTTCTGAATAGTACTTTCGGGTGATGTCGGTTCTAAGAGCTCCAGCTTTACTTCGCCACACTTCAAAAAAGCAGTCTTCACCTTCTGGTCTTCAACCACTTCTGTTGCATAACACTCTAAACCAAGCACGTCTGTGAAGAACGGCAGGCTTTCTTCGATGCTCTGGACAGCAATGCCCAGATGTTCAATGTGAGAAATCTTCATTTTATTATAAAATAAGTTGTACAATTTATGGATGCAAAGGTACAACTTTTAATTAAGAATTAAGAATTAAGAATCAAGAATTAAACATTATTAAAACTCTACAATTACCTTACCATTGATTTGGCGGCCAGTCAAGTAGTTGGGAACTGCATATTGTTGATTGGTTACATCGGTCACCCAATAGTACGAGTTGACATTAGAAATACCGAAGATGTTCAGGCAGTCTATGCCTAGCCAAATACGAGGTTTCTTGAATGATGACGGTTGTTGAGGTTGGCCTACCAATAAGTAGCTCAATCCTATGTCGGCACGTTTGTATGCAGGAGCACGGAACTGTTGGTATTCTAGTCCACGGTGTGGAGCTCCGAAAGGCAAGCCGTCAGCAAAAGCTAGGCGTAGCGTCATTTTCCAACGCTCTGTGCCAGGGAAGTTATCGGTGAAGTGTAGGTTTATACCCCACCGCTGATCTGTTGGCATAGGTACTGACGTGCCGTTAATTTCCTGACGTGTCGACATCAATGAGAATGTTAGCCACGAGTCTGTACCTGGTACGAACTCACCGAACAATTTAAGGTCTAGGCCAAAGATATGTCCTTTGGCAATATTCTCGCCGTAGTATACCACCTTCATGTTTTGTACATTATATGGTATCAAATTGTCCATTAGTTTGAAGTAAGCTTCGGCCGAAAAACGGAAAGGTCGGTTAGCCATGCGGAAGCGATAGTCGAAAGCCCCTACGACATGTAACGAACGCTGGCTTTTAATTTTCTCGTTTAGTGTCACAATAGTTTGTCCGTTGACAGTACTGGTGTCACGCATTTCTTTATAAAAAGGAGCCTGATAATATAGGCCAGTCGACAAGCGAAATGTCATGTCTTGATTCCAAGATGGAATCATTGCCAGTGACACACGGGGAGAAACAATCGTTTCTTTGTTCCAACTCCAGTTAGCCAGTCGCACACCATAGTTTAGTGTCCATAATGTTGGTTGTCCTTCTTCATTATCACTGCCGCTTTGGAAACGATAGGTGTCTTGTATATAAGCTTCAATACGACGTGATGAAATGCTGTTTATTGAACGCAATGAATAGATTAGGTCTAGACGGTCTGCAGAATGGGGGATGCTATAGCCTGAGGAGTCGCGCATCTCATATTCTCTTGAGTTTTCTTCTATTTTTTCCCATTTCAGTGTAACACTAGTCTCAATATCGTGCTTGTTCGTCTTGTGGTTGGCCATCAATTTTATGCTGGCTACGTTTGCTGTCAAGTAGTTTCTGGCATGCTCCATATATGTTCCCACACCCAACGATTCTTGAGTTTGGGCATCGTCTAACCAGTATTGACCCATTATGTCGTATGTTTCTTTCTCTTTGGTATGAAAAGCAGAACCCAAAAGGGCAACTTTTGTCTTTGACGTGAAAATGCGCTGGAGACGTAACGTGCCAAAAAGTGTACGAAACACGTCCTTTTCTTGCCCGTCAAAATAGACTTTGAATGACTTCACGTTCTGCATAGTGCCAAACGAAGTTTCGCGGTCTGAAGGTTTGAAATTGTAGTGGTTTTCTGAAATGTTTCCAATGAAATCCATTATCCAGCGTTCGTTTGGCTGGTATGTGATGTAGGTCTGATAGTCGAGAAAATTCGGTTTGTATTCACCCTTGGTCTCTAGTGATCCCAATAAGTAACGATTGGTTTTGTAACGAATGCCGTGGCTCATAGTAAATTTTTTTCCACCATAGCCAATAAAAGCACTGCCTCCCAGCAGTGATGCCTGCAGATTGCCCTCCCATCGAGTTGGCTTCCGGTATTGGATATCTAGAGCTGATGACATTTTGTCGCCATATCTCGCTTCAAAACCTCCAGACGAGAAAGCCACGCGTTCCACCATATCGGAGTTTATGATGCTTAGGCCTTCTTGCTGACCACTGCGGATTAATAATGGGCGGTAGACTTCTACATTATTAATATATACGGAATTCTCGTCAAAACTACCACCACGTACGTTATACTGACTTGACAGCTCGTTGTGGCTGCTGACACCTGCCTGTTGTTGTACCAGTTCTTCTACAACGTTACCTGTTGTTGAAGGACCCATTTTGGAATCCTTGATGTCCAGTTCTTCTGTCGCTGTAGTTTTTCTACGACGTTCTGTTACTACAACCTCATCTAGCGATTTCATTGGGTGTAATGTGACAAGTAGTCGTTGGTTGCCTTTCGGCTTGCGTAATATACGGGTTCTCGTCTGGTAACCTACCATAGAAAACTTGACTACTACCGAGTCTGCCGAATGTAGTTTTATAGAAAATTCACCCTTTAGGTTGGCCATTGTTACCGCACCTTGTTCCAAGCAACTGATAGTAGCCAGCTCTATGGCATTGCCGTCCTCGTCGGTTACCTTGCCAGAGAGCGTGAACTGCTGTGCTTCAGCAATCACTGTCGATAACAAAAATAGTAACGATATTATGTACTTTCTAACATCCATCGTTACTTAAAACGCAGTTTTTCAAAAAATATTGCTTTACAGTCTCAGTTTAACTCCTGATAGCTTTACCCTGTTCGTGGTTGCTTTTCTCTGTTTTCCTGCCATGATGCTTCCGCTTAGATCTTGATTTCGACTGCTGGCTATTTATATTAGCAGCAGGCTGGGACTTGTTGTGCTTACCGCCGCCGTGTTGGTGAGGCTTGCCATTAGAAGCTCTTTTTCGGCCGCCACGTCCGCGCGATAACTTGCGAGTAGTTGAGGGATTGTATTGAGGGCCCTCGCCGAGATTGTCAGGTAAGGGATTCTTTTGAATGTTACTATCTAGAAAACGTTCAATGTCGGCAAAATAGCGCATGTCTTGGTCACTAATCAAGGTGATGGCAACTCCATCGCGCTGTGCACGTGCTGTACGGCCGATTCGGTGGACATAATCTTCAGCATCGTGCGGTACGTCATAATTGATGACACAAAATATGTCGTCAATGTCAATGCCGCGGGCAACAATGTCTGTGGCCACAAGTACGGAAACCTGTCCTGACTTAAATCGGAACATAACGTCATCGCGCTCTGCTTGTGACAGGTCACTATGCATTGCTGCACAGTTGATGTTCATGTGTTTTAATTCATGGTAGATGTCCTTTACC
>JAEEGL014049801.1_pt1 | contig 20288 bp, 18 predicted proteins | sample 9134231 | NCBI WGS metagenome assembly JAEEGL01 (sample SAMN16246548, study PRJNA631951) | gut metagenome | biome: gut microbiome; feature: rumen; material: fiber-attached | host: Bos | place: Iran: Karaj | collected 2018-10 | reverse complement strand
CCTCAACTTTTTTGTAACCGCACACCTCACAGACACTTTGCATTTCGCCTTCTGATGTGCAGGTCTCAGGTTTGGTAACCTTTCTGGATCCGAACTCATGTGTTGCTGTTTCGGATTTTTCCCCGCAGGAGCACTCGTGCCAGTGGTTAGTTCCGTCGGACTTCCATTCCGTTCCAAAAGAATGAACATGATCAAGCGTCGGAATAGTATTCGTTTCCTTGTATCCGCAAACAGTGCAAGTGTGATATCTCTCCCCTGTCGCTGTTTCGGTAGCCGCCTTGGTTACAGTCCAATCTCCGTATGTATGCCCGGCAAGATCACTTCTTTCACCGCAGGAGCATTCCTTCCAGTGACTGCTTCCATCAGACTTCCAACCAGTAGAAAAACTGTGTGTATGGACCGGTTCAGTTACAACCGGCGGCTCGGCTGTCGTCGTCTCGGGTACAGTTGTGACTTCCGGAGTGGTTGTAACTTCAGGAGTTGTCGTAACGTCCGGAGATGTGGTAACATCAGGGGCGGTCGTTACATCAGGAGCAGTAGTAACTTCGGGGATAGTAGACACTACGGCAGTTGTTTCTTCTGTCTTTTCTGTTTCTTTCGCAACAGTAGTTACATCGGGTTCCGCTGTTGTTACATCATGTTCATGAGCCGAAGTCAGGTCTTCAGTAGAAACAGTTGTCTCTTCACTTTTTCCGCCCAAATCGCACCCGGCGAGGCAGGAAAGAATCAATACCAGCGCCAGTATAAGCGCGGCTGCGGAGTTGGTTCTTTTCATCTTTTTTACCTTTGTGTTTTGATATTTGATAACAGATGCCACTTTGTACCTTAAATCTCTCTCCCCTCTTCAGGGATCGTACGAGGATGTTGTACTACAAACCGAATGCCACACTAGCATGGAGTTTTTACCAGCCCTCATAGAAGAAGCAGCCACAGTTGATACTCAGATTTAATGCCCGGCTGAATAATGAACCATAAACTGTCTTATCTGTTTTTCCTCTTGTTCTTCCTTTGACAGGCGATTTTCCTTAACTTCGTCATTAGTTCTCCTAGGCAGATTCGATGTATACACCATCTGTTCTCTAATTGTACACAAAGGCTCAGAAACGACAATATTTACAGAGGAGTCTTCACGATTCCTGTTCATCATCTCTATATCCCTCTCTTAGCTCATAATGTGAATAAAAAAACTGAGGATTAAACTTGCGTTCAAAATAATGCTTTCTTTTTAGCCAAATAAAACCATCACCCTTCGAGACTATTGAAACATCAATAGGCCCTCCAACAGTTCCAATATTCCTATCTATTGCCACTTTTCTTCGAACAGATGTAATATTGATCATTGATTCGGCAAGGAGAGCAAGTTCTTCAATCGGAAGTGATGCAACCGATTGGATAATTGGAATCATGTAATTTGTTCTTGCCGTTTCGGTCATATGTTGAAGAATTTTATTCGTAACACCATTTAGCTCTTTATGCACCTCATCCTTTTTTCCCGGTGCAAAACAATTAGCATCGATATTGTTGATACTCTCATGAATCCTCGTTGGGATTTCCTGAGCAAGATCGTTTATGAATTGATCATTAATTCCAAAGAGGAATGTCTGCATAACGTCTGTTTGTGCAAGAGGGATTATTGAGGCAATCGTTTTTTCTGTTATTTCAACCTTTTCTTTGATATAATACCTTGCTTTTCCGTTTATCAATCCAGAAAGATGAATATGCACCATGTGAGGGAATATTTCTTTATTGCCAAACCCCGCAATTGCCAAGCCCACATATCCATTGCGCTCGAATTCAGTATCATACAAGCATATAGCTTTCTCAATCAACGAACTCCTTTGAAATTCATCAAGCCATGAGAACTCGGATGAAGTCTTCAGCAATTCCTCAAACTTCTTACTATATACTGTTTTAATATAATCATAATAAGCGAACCCGGTATGCTTTATCTGATTGTCTATAAATGATAGTGTTTGATCAACCGCTTTTTGCCCAGCCTCTTTCAGTTCTTCATTTGATAAATCTTGGCCTCCTGACTTTTTTATTCCATCCTCGACAAACTGCTTATATCCAAGTTCTAATCCATGGAGAAGATTGAAGAAGACATCTAGAACGAAACCTTCTTCATTTATGTTGAATCGAAATAATTCATTGTGCCCTTCAAGGTAGTTAATAAAATCATTTAGATATTCTAGAAGGGTGTCAAAAGTTTTCGTTCCAAGTGCTTTTTTGTATTCTTTCACAACAAGTTCAACCGGAACTTCCATCAAAGTACCATTTGCATAAATGATCACACCTACTGGAGCAACCTTTGAAAGCGAAAACAGCTTGTTAGCCGAATTGTGGATAGCGACATGGTCACCCACAGTAACAGCACTATCTGCTGCCATTGCAATGGCATTCCTATTCATAATACATATACCAGCACTCATTTTACTGCTCCTTCAATATTTCACAGTAAAGAACCTTGACGTTTCTTTAATCTGCTTTGTATAAATCTTTCTTGCCAAAATGCTATGTTTATTTCCTTAAATTGCCATTCATTCTCTGCTTTATTAGATACTATGAGAACTTCATTAGAAAAACCTGGTTCTACTTCCATTTTCGTTGATAATGGATTTTAAACTGGCAGGGCAAACGGGTCGTCGATATCAAGTTTGCCAGCCACGATGTAGATCATAGTCGCGTATCCATCAAAGGTACGATACAAAAGAATCTATTTTCTATTTTTGAAGTACGTTTCTCTGTCCAACGTTTACAATCTCCCCGCCTTCATTCATTTTTGTTTTATCGCTCACCTATTCCCATACATCTCCTGATAATACTTCTTATACTCTCCGCTGGTGCACTCATCCATCCAGTCCATATGATTCTTATACCACTCAATAGTCAGCTTGATGCCGTCCTTGAACATAGTCGTAGGTGCCCAGCCCAGCTCCCTCATCGCCTTTGACGGATCTATCGCATACCGCTGATCATGACCCTTTCTGTCAGCCACAAAGGTGATCAGAGACTCCGGCTTGCCAAGCTCTTTCAGGATGATCTTTACGATCTCAATATTGGCCTTTTCGTTATGGCCGCCGAGGTTGTACACCTCGCCAACCTTTCCCTTTTCAAGAACAGCGAGAATCCCGTAGCAATGGTCCTTGACGTACAACCAGTCCCTGACGTTTAATCCCTCTCCGTATACAGGGAGCGGCTTATCGTGCGACGCATTGTTGATCATAAGAGGGATAAGTTTTTCAGGGAATTGATACGGTCCGTAGTTGTTCGAGCAACGCGAAATGGTCACAGGAAGTCCGTATGTTCTGTGATACGCAAGCGCGAGAAGATCCGCCGCTGCTTTTGACGTTGAATACGGCGACGACGTATGTATAGGCGTATCCTCATGGAAGAACAAATCAGGTCTGTCGATAGGGAGATCTCCGTAAACTTCATCCGTTCCGACCTGATGGAATCTTTCGATGCCGTACTTGCGGCAGGCATCCATCATGACCTGAGTCCCAAGGATATTGGTTTCAAGAAAGATACCGGGGTTTTCTATGCTGCGGTCAACATGAGACTCAGCAGCGAAGTTAACGACGACATCCGGTTTTTCTTTCTCGAATATGCCAAATATTCCTTCTCTGTTTCTTATATCCTCTTTGTAGAAAACAAAGTTCGGATTTTCAAAAGCTTTGTTAAGCGTATGGAAATTGGCTGCATAAGTCAGGGAATCAACGCAGACGACCTTCCAGTCCGGTCTATCCTCAAGCAGCATATATACGAAGTTGGAGCCGATAAATCCGGCACCACCGGTTACAAGAATAGTCTTTTTCATTGCTTATTCTCCGATTCTTTTATTATTGTTTGTGGTTTAAGAACAGAAACCGTTCTCCTGTGTCAAAACGCAAAAGACTCGCGAATACCCAGCCATTTCTTGTCTTTTTCAGAAAGGTTCAACGGAACATCATCGACCGTATAACCTTCAGATGAAGCCGTACCATTGTATTCACCTTTGAGCATTGGCCATTCTATTCCGATATCCGGGTCATTCCATGCCAGGCCGCCTTCATCGTTCGGATGATAGAAATCATCGCATTTGTAGCAGAATTCAGCAACATCCGTCAGCACAAGAAAACCATGAGCAAAGCCGCGGGGGATCAAAAACTGCTTCTTGTTCTCTTCGGATAGAAGCACACCATACCACTTTCCGTATGTCTCACTCTGTTTTCTAAGATCAACTGCGACGTCAAAAACAGCGCCTTTGATCACTCTAACAAGTTTTGTCTGGGGATATTTTTTCTGGAAATGGAGCCCCCTTAAGACGCCCTTGGTGCTCATGCTCTGATTGTCTTGGACAAAAGTGATGTCGATGCCCGCTTCTTCCATATCACGCTGGCTATACGTCTCCATAAAGTATCCTCGGGAATCTCCGTGAACAGCGGGAGTGATTACACATAAACCTGTTATTCCGTTCAAATCCTTTTCAACTGTAATCTGTCCCATTATAGATTTGCCTCCTTAAGGTATCTTCTTACAGCATCCTGCCAGGTTGGGAGCGGCGCAAACCCAGCCTTCGCCAGTTTGGATTTATCAAGCCTTGAATTACACGGACGTGCAGCTTTTGACAGACCGTATTCCCTGGTCGTCACCGGAATTACCTTTGTTGTTAATCCATACTGCCTGTAAAACTCACAGCAGAAATCGTACCAGCTGATATACCCGCCTTCATTCGTTGCGTGGTAGTAACCGTACTTTTCGCTCTCCACCATATCCACAAGCAATCTTGAAAGATCCAATGTGTATGTTGGGGTACCAATCTGATCATTTACAACACGGACCGCATCGTGGGTTTTACCCACGTTAATCATTGTCTTGATAAAGTTTTTCCCGTTAAGACCAAACACCCAGGCTATGCGTACAATGAAGTATTTTTCAAGAATACTGCTTACTGCCAGCTCACCATCAAGCTTGCTTTTTCCATAAACACTTAAAGGAGCATAGCACTTATCATCGGGTTCCCACGGCCTTTCCCCCTGACCGTTGAATACGTAATCCGTGCTGATGTATAGCATCTTTGCATCTACATTTTTTGCGGCTCTGGCGATGAACAGCGTACCAAAATGGTTAATCTCATCAACCTTTTTTCGGTTTTCCTCATCTTCTGCAGCATCTACCGCAGTCCAGGCAGCACAGTGAATGATGGCATCCGGAGATATTGCGGCAATCGCATCATATACCGCTTTTTCATCAGTTATATCCAGTTGAACATACGGAGCAACAGTCACAAATGACCCATCTGCAACTCCGCTGTATGATACCTGAATATCAGATCCGATACACTTATGGCCTCTGCCGACCAACTCGTTCACGACATCATGACCGAGCTGTCCGTTTACACCTGTAACAAAAACTCTCATATCAAAAGAAACACTTTATTCAACAATGGCCACAGACTCAGTATTTAACCTTGCCGCTGGCAACTGCTTTCAGATGAGCTCCATAGGGCGATTTACCATATCTCGCCGCGGAATCTAACAGTTTTTCTTTGCCAATCCACCCGTTTATAAAACCAATTTCTTCAGGTGCGGATATAGTAATCCCTTGACGCTTTGAAATCATCTGAACAAAATCCGCAGCTTCCACCAGACTATCCATCGTCCCGGTATCGAGCCAAGCGAAACCACGACCTAAAAGCTGAACATCAAGAAGATCGTCGTTCAGATACATTTCATTCAAGGTCGTTATTTCAAGTTCACCGCGTGCAGAGGGTTGGACTTGATTTGCCCGTGCAGAAACACCCGCAGGGTAGAAATAAAGCCCAGTAACGGCATAATTAGACTTTGGTTCCTTTGGCTTTTCCTCAATACTGGTAGCCTTCCCGCTCTCATCAAATGCAACGACTCCAAAGCGCTCAGGATCATTAACATAATACCCGAATACAGTAGCACGCTTATTCTGTTCAGCATCCTCAACTGCTGCCTTTAGTATACGGCGGAAACCGTTCCCATAAAAAATGTTGTCCCCAAGGACCATTGCACATGCGTCGCTACCGATGAATTCTTCGCCCAAAATAAAAGCTTGTGCTAATCCATCTGGAGATGGCTGAACAACATATGACAATTGAACCCCAAACTGTGCACCGTCCCCAAGCAATGATTGAAAACGCGGTGTGTCATCCGGAGTACTGATAACCAAAATATCCTTTATGCCCGCAAGCATTAGAGTTGAAAGGGGGTAGTAGATCATCGGTTTGTCGTAAACAGGTAACAGTTGTTTACTTGTTACCATTGTTAATGGATAGAGTCGAGTTCCAGCACCTCCAGCAAGAATAATACCTTTCATCTGTTTTTACCTCAGCAATTCATTTTTTATATGGCTCATGAAAGCTTTTTTGTTATCAACTGCCGTCGTGGTTGGACGTCCAAGATCATCTCTTGCTCCAATAGAACACGTTGCTTCAATCAGGCTGAGTTCTCCCCTCTTTTTAGCTGCATCCAGTTCGCCGTCCAGTGAATCGAAGCTGTCAGCGCGTGATGCATATGGATATCCACATGCTTTAGCAACCGCAACAAGATCAATTGAGCCGGCAACCGTTGGCATGCCGCCTACAGTCTCGTGAGCACCGTTATTGATTACAATGTGAATCAGATTTTTGGGTTTATTCGCACCTATAATGGCCATAGCCCCCATATGCATAAGTGCTGCTCCATCTCCGTCGATGCACCATATTCGTCTGTCAGGTTTGTTAAGTGAAATGCCTAGAGCTATGGATGAACTGTGTCCCATAGAACCGACTGTTAGAAAATCGTACTTGTGACTCTGACCGTTGGCTTCGCGAATCTCGAACAGTTCTCTGCTTGCTTTTCCTGTAGTGCTCACTATCGGGTCTTCGCCAGAAACTTCCACGATGTGACGAATAATCTCTTCGCGCTTCATTGTGTTATCGTTTTTGTAGATGACCTTTTCGGAATATTCAAGTGCCCCCTTGCGAACAACGAAAGCAACATCTTTTCCCTTTGAGAGCCTCGTTCTGAAGATGTCCATAGCAGTTCTCAGTTCATCCTCGGCAGTCTCTCTGCTGATTACAAATGACTCGATATTCATGTCATCCAGCAATTTTAAAGTGACTTCACCCTGATATATATGCTGCGGTTCATCGTGAACTCCGGGTTCCCCTCTCCATCCGATTATGAAGATCACAGGAATAGCATAAACCTTGTCGTTCAGAAGGCTGGCAACGGGATTAATAATGTTTCCTTCTCCGCTGTTCTGCATATAAACAACAGGAACTTTGCCGGTCGCCAGATAATACCCGGCCGCAATAGCAGCGCTGTTTCCTTCGTTTGCCGCTATTATATGGTGTTTCGGATCTATTCCGTATCTGTTCATAAGGAAATCACACAACGCCCTGAGTTGCGAATCCGGAACTCCGGTGTAGAAATCCGCACCGATTATGTCAAACAATCTTTCGACTTTCATGGCTTCACCTTAAAATCAAGCGATAGAGACGGTCTATATTGAGATCATCAAGTTTTACAGGATGATTCTTCAGTCTTACCGGATTAACACTTTTTCTTAGCTCCGCATAATCGCCAACGGACGCCTTTGGAATGCTGAGCCCCAACTGATCAAAGATTTCAGCAAATTTCTGCGCCCCCCCCTCGGCACCGTTACATCCCATTGCGTATCCGATTTCATCAAGAGTTTTTTTCAGGTAATTCGAGCCTCTCGGATCAATGCAATTTCCGACGTTAACTATCATATCCGGAAACAGTACTCGGTCACAGAGCATGGCGGCGTGCCCGTGGGCAACCCCAAAAAGACTAGTTATCTTATAGCACATTGCGTGCCCGGCAGTTGTTTGTGAAATATTGATGGCCATTCCGGCATAATGCGCCGCAGTCATCATTTTTGCATTCCCTTCTGGATCATTTGCAAGGTATCCCTTCATGTTTTCCAGAATTCCACGCAACGCTGCCTTAGAGTATTTTCTGCTTTCTTCCGTGCTGTTCAACGACCAGAAGGATTCAACAGAATGGCAGAGGGCGTCTGCCATAGTGGCCTTTTTTTGATATGCCGGAAGAGTTATCAGAGTGCCCGGATCAAGAAGAACTGTACCGGGAATACAACTGTCACTTGTAACAGACTGCTTTTTTCCGTCATAGTATATGACAGCATATTTTGTTGCCTCAGACCCGGTGCCTGCTGTGGTCGGAACAGCAAGAAACGGTATACTGTTTTCTCTGATCCCTAAACTGAGAAATGCACCTTTTGCTCCGTCCGAATCCATATTCGAGTAGAGCTTAATGCACTTCGCGACATCCATCGCAGACCCGCCTCCAACAGCCATGATACCGTCGCAGTTTTCTTTACGGAACGCTCTGACCCCCGTAACGACAGATTCATACAAAGGATTCGGTTCAAAGTCAGAAAAACGAACGACATCGACTCCTGCTGCTTCCAGTTCCAGGATCTTCTTGGAAATACCATTTAGGAACACTATCGAACTATCGCAAACAAGAAACAGCTTTCCAATACTGTTCTCAATAATCCAATTGTCAAGTTCGGCATAGTTATCCCTAGGTGAAATGATCTTCTGAGACATTCTTCAATCTTCTGTCGGTATAAGCCTTATGATCTCGGAAAAAGGCATCAGCGTCTTATCACATTCTTCAGCCCTGTGGTTCTCGAGAATCATTGTAGCGGCCTTCGTTATTGCAGGAACTGTAGCTCTCATTAGCTGATTTGCATAGATGATGATATTTGCTCCCAGCTCCTTCCACTCTTCTTCCTTTACAGAGTTAAATGATGTCGGCACAAGAACTATCGGAGTAATCTTATCATGTTCACGGAACTTTGAAATGAACTCAATGATCTCCTCCGGTTCCTTTTTACGGCTGTGGATCATTATTGCATCAGCACCTGCTTCGACAAACGCGAAGGCTCTTTCAAGAGCATCGTCCATTCCTTTTTCAAGGATCAAGCTTTCTATTCTAGCGCAAATCATAAATTCCTTGGTGCGCTGTGCTTTCTTGCCTGCGCGGATCTTCGCTGCGAAGTTTTCTATCGAATCCTGAGTCTGTTCAACCTCTGTTCCAAAAAGGCTGTTTTTCTTGAGGCCAGTCTTATCCTCAATAATCACCATCGAAACTCCAAGACGCTCAAGAGTCCGAACCGTATAAACGAAATGTTCAGCCTTCCCTCCGGTGTCGCCGTCGAAAATAATTGGCTTTGTTGTCACTTCGGTTATGTCCTCAATAGTGCGAAAGCGAGAAGTCATATCCACAAGTTCGATATCCGGCTTTCCTTTAGCCGTGGAATCGCAAAGAGAGGATATCCACATTGCGTCAAACTGATGCGCACCACCGTTTTGATGAACAACCGTGTTTTCGACAATAAGCCCGGTTAATCCGTCGTGTGTCTCCATTGCAGTAACAAGTCCTTTCATATCAAGGACTCTCTTCAAACGGCCTCTGCGAATATCGGGCATAGCAAGATCCGCTCTTGTTCTAGCATCAATATCCTGGTATTTTGGGTCGCTACTGTACGGGTACTCCACCAGCTTTCCTCCATAGGAGGCAAGGACAGACGTAACCTCATCTCTTATCGGCTTTTGAAATCCAGTGCACCAATCATCCCCATGAACTACGATATCAGGATGGTATTTCTCAAGGTTTTCTTTATAACTAAGAGTGTTTTGATCAACAACCTTGTATACACCCGCAATGTTTTCGAAAGTAACCTTGCGTTCGGAAGCCGGCACCAACGGTACGCGCTTATATGAGGCCACTGCTTCATCTGAAAGAACACCGATGATTAACTTGCCAAGTTTCTGCGCTTTCTTAATGATGGATATATGTCCTCCATGAATAATATCTGACGAGAAGCACATATAGACTGTACGTGCTTCAATCTCCTTCAACTTGGCTGAAACCACAGCTAGATCCTCGGGATTGTCAATTTCAGCGCAAAGCGAATTCTGAACATCTAGTGCGTGGATATTGGCTGCACCATTAAGTTCATTCAGAGCATTCTCGGCATAGACTTTCGTTCTTCCAGTTTCGCAGAACTCAATAATCTTACCTAGCCAGACCTTCCAGTCCTCTTTTTTCAGATGATAGAGCGCCTGGGCCTCCATTGCGTCGTTAAAAATGTCGACGCCAACCTTCATTACCATGCCGTCAAAAATCTGGGCCTTAAAGTCTTTTTCAGGCAACGGAAGAGTCGACGATACAGTCATGCAAGAAACCGGCGATGATACGACACGATCGAAAACATCAGCCTCAAAAACTAAATCTCCGTGCATAAGAATAATATCGTCGTCGAGGTATTCGCGTGCGCAGTAAATTGAGTAAATATAATTTGTCCTATCATATATTGGATTTTTGACGAATGTAAACTTCAGCGGAAGATCAAGACTTTCACAGTATTTGACAAGTACAGTATCATAATAACCAGTGGTCATAACCACTTCTTCTATGCTGGAATCAGCTATGAGTTTAAGCTGTCTAGAGAGAATAGTATCTCTCGCAGAGATCTCCGTCATGCACTTTGGATGTTCGGATGTAAGAACTCCCATACGGGAACCAAGACCGGAGTTAAGAATTAGTGCTTTCATAAAAAAATGACTCCTTTATATCGAAATACTTGTACTGTGATGCTACTTTTTTATATGTTTAATAATGCCAACCGCAAAATTTTTAGCTTTTCTTATATACTTTTCTTTCATCTCCACATTCCACGGGGCTATCCTCCAGATCTTGTTTTTCTCATTTCTAAAATCTTGAATAATAGAATCAAGATGATCCCAATGCGGAGAATAATAATACTCCCTTGTTGGAGAACTAAGTCGTCTATCTGTATCATAATGATTAATAATTGTTAAGTCACATAGTTCATACCTATCGTTGACTAGATCATACAATTCTTCTTTTCCTGATGTCTTATTATATATATATGCAAAATCTCCTTTGTAAATCACTAGTTTCCTATGTGGCTGAGCATAATATGCACAATCAGAATAAACACAGTCTCTTTGGGTTATCTTCCTATCAAATATTAAAGACTTTATATCAACATTGGATGTTAATATTTGGCATCTACTGATGTTTTCAATTCTTGGTGTGATGAGAGGAATTTCAACAGCTGAAGTATTTACGTCAAAGCCATAACAATATTTTCCATTATGTGCATTCATATTTCCGTGATCAGCAGAGATAAAAATGTTGTTGTCATTAAAATATCTTCTCAATAAACCAATTAATTTGTCGAAGATATCTATATCACTCCCATACGCAGTTCTTCCATTTATTACATGGGGCAAATGTATCCATAAGAAGAATTTTGAATCGTGAGATATAATTTTTTCAACTTCATTGATAATCGTAGTAATAGTATCATCGCATTTTTGATCGTCGTTTTTTATAGGTTCTTTATGATTGTAATGGCATCCTACACCTTGTCTAAGATTCGGAATGCTATGTATAACTGTGTTTGTTCCATAGCAGTTTCCATATCTAAGTACCATGTTATCCCATGCCTGATCCCAAATAATATGACCTTTATACCCAAGTGCCAACGCCATATCAAATAGATCTGTAGATTCAGACGGAACCTCTTTAGGAGTATAATTTGAATAGGGTTGCTGATGAGCGAATTTTCCTGTCACCATTGCACGAAATGCCATAACTGTAGAAGGCGCTGCTGTAACGTGCTTGTCAAACACTGTGCCTTTTGCCGCAAGCTCATCTATGTTTGGTGTCTTTCCTTGCCATAAATGGTTACCATAAATAGGAAGGTATTCTTTGCATAAAGCATCTTTGGTTAAAAGCAGAATTCTATCATTACACATTTATTTATCACCTTGTTCTTCTGCATTTTTGTTCTGATTATACGGGCCCCAACTTATACCTGTTTGTATTAAAGAAGCCGGTCTACCACCAATCAAACAATTTGTTTCAGGAAAGCTTTTTGTTACTAGACTCCCAAAAGCAACAATTGACTCATCACCAATTACTACGCCTTTCAATATCCTGGTTTCAGCACATAGCCACACATGATTTCCAATATGATACGGACGCAGAGTCTGTTTGGGTTCTCCATTTAGATATACCGTGTGTCCATCACCATCAATAATTGTCACGTCCCATCCAAGCATAACATCATCTCCTATTGTTGAGCCTTTTGCACTACAATTAATATATGAATTCTTGCTTGAACTGAAATTCTTCCCAATTGATAAGGTTCCACTAAGTCTTAAAGATGATCCCTCTCCAAATGCAATTCTTCCATTAACAATTAGCCTTCCGTTTTTTTCTATACAAATCGATCCACGTCTTTTTGGTACAACACCTTTAGGTCCTCCAAATCCAAATCTAATCATCCCAGGCAAAACTTTTGATACTTTATCTGAAAACACTATACTACCTCGGTGCCTCTCCTCGATTCTCACATTGAATCCAACAATCACTGGGCATTTTAGCTCTGTTTTCAGATTAAATGTTACAAAATTAAACAATAGTGTTTTTGGAAATGACAAAAGGACAAAAAGAACAAGCGAATCTTTTTCATTTAATTAACTCTCCCACCTCTTTTATCTAAGATGTTTTTCAGTTTGTTTCCAAAAAAAAGCACAGTAACAAAAAGGTATGCTATAACATATAAAATAAACGATACAAGGTAATTGTCAACACAAGTTACAAGATAGAACATGCCCATCATCGTAAGCAAATAAAGAAAATTCCTTATCCACTTTGCGTTATCCGTCTTTATAAAATCATACTCTACAAATAAATACCAGAACACCATTGTAATAATTGATGCGACAGAGATAGCTATTGTAGAATGAAAAAGGAAGAATGCAATTACGTTTGCCCCCCCTGAAAAAACCAATGTTACAATACTCTTGATAAAGTATTTTTTTGTATTTCCCAATGCTTTGTAGTAATTATGCATTACAATCATAATAGCAGAACTGATTGCTAGTCCTGGGAAAATTATTCGAAAAATTGGCAACGATAAACTATACTTGGGTAAAAACCAATTAACAAATACACTTAAAGGGAAGAAAATGCATAAACATCCGTAAACCAAACATAATATGACCGATATCAAAGTTGAATACTGTTTTTTCATGTCGGCAGCATCCATTTGCTTGAGTCTTGGGTAGATTACTGTCGATATTGCAGCAGTTGCAGTTGTTACGAGAGATAGCATGTTATACGCGAATGCATAAATCGCATACGTTTCAGTATCAAACAGTATATTAACAAACTGCCGATCTAATGTCAAAATAAGAGAGGTGCAAAGGTTGGCCAACATTAGTGGGAATCCCGCCGCAATGAATCCTGTTATATCTTTCCAGTTCTTGTCCGCTTTTTCAATCCTTCCAAATGTTATATCATTATATGTGTATAAATACCATAAAGCTAAAAGAACAACTATGCACAAATACAGTAAAATGTAATTTCTATAATTTACTGGTATTGCAAAATACTTATTACAACACCATAAAATGAGTACCATCGCCGAAACGCATATTGATTGAAGGATATTTCGATTTGATAATTCTTTAAACCGGCTTGTTGATTGAGAAATAACCTGGAAGTAATTAGTTAAATTATGGAACACCAAATAAATTGACAGAAACAGGAAAATAAACCGATTTTCGTTTTCAAGCAACAAAACTGAAACGGAAGCCAATATTATTGACAACACAAGTTCAATGCTCAAAAACAGCCTTGTATAATACCTAAACTTGCTCCTATTGAGATCCTCGTATGCCGCCCCTCCATATTTTAAATATATACCATCTGATATTCCGAAATGAAACATTCCAACATATGTTGCATATAAGGTATATGTTTTATAATACCCATACCCCCTAACACCAATTATCTTTGGCAAAAGAAATCCAACAAGCACTCCGGACATGAGTACTGCTATATTGCTCAAAGAGACTTTTAAAATGTTTCCTATATCACGTTTATTATTCATTAAAAAAAACTTCCTTCAACACCCCAACCATAAATAAATCCTAAACTGTTGCATTATTGATCCGATCTATACTGATTTATCAACGATACTTTTTTCTCCAATAGAAAACCGATTAATTAGATGAATAATCACATACACAAAAGCAACAATCATCAGACTTCGTAGTGATAAAACATTTATCAAAAAACGTTCTTCTATACAGTTGAAAACAGGAGCAAAAACAAAAGAACAGTATATTATAACCGCAAATGAAGTCGAAGTGTTCCGCATAATTCTCTTATATGCATATTCATAGATGAATCCCATAAACAATTGTATAATAATCATTCCTCCATATCCAAAATCGTGAATATAGCGCCTTAGTGCAGTATATACATTCGTTGTGATATTTGAAAAAGAAACGAACGGCAAAGTATTACCAGTTTTTTCATAATCCAAGCCAATGCGGCGTAAGATACTAAACACATTATATAGTGTTTCATAACCAGTTTCTGAAGCTTTTGTTGGTGACTGCAAATAAACATCAAACGCATATAGGCTTGATGAAGTATATTTTATTACTTGATCTATTGGATTCCTCTCAACTCCGTACTTAGACGCTCTAAAATAGATATCGATAGCAACAAAAGATCCGAGTATTGCTACAATTGCAATTAGACCATATTTTACTATTCTTCTATTATTCTTTCTGGATCGGCCATTTACTAATGTTAGCTGAATACAAGCATCCGAAAGAATAAACAGGAGAAAATACATAATCATTGTTCGACCCGTGGAAAGAATGGCAATAATAACGAATAGGAGGACACATATCGATTTAATAATCCAATAGTTTCCTTTGGTTTTCTTATCTTTCAAATTAATCACATCGTATATCAAGCTATGCGCAATAATATATGCGCAAGCTTGTGATAATGCTATAGGAATATAAATCGAGTAAGGCATTGTAATGTCATTTAGCATACTATCTCTTGCATATGACAAGAGATTAGCCCCTCCGCTATAACCCCCATAAATAGCCGCATTCAAAACAAATCTATAGTCCACATAAACCGTATAAATGAGGATCATGATAGAGAATACTAAGAAAACCGGTTTGCAAACTATTCCCATATCTTGTTTATAATTTATTTCGATTTCTTTTGAAGATAAACTCTTTCCAGCTTTAGTGTGCTTCCCGATTATTCCTCCGATAATAAATGATATCAAACCTATAAAAACAACAATGACAGTTTTTCCACTAATATCACCCCACTCAGATAATTTAGTAGTAGCAAATAAAACAGAAAAAAACCATCCAATTAATAACCAAATGGTTGGAGCAAGCAGATCCTTTCCAGAAAAAAAATATACAACAACTAACAAAAATACTATAATAATCAACAGTAAAATAAGCATACGATTGTTTGTACCTCTTTAATTTCAAATACAGATGAAAGTTATCAGCTAATAATTTTACCTTCCCACATTTCAATTGGATTCTTAACAAACGCCAAATACTGTTTCAATGAATCAATCTGATTCTTCAACACAAAAAGTTTCTTGTCCTTGTTTTGCTTTATAGCGTTGTCTAATGAAGCATCTCCTATGTGTTTAACTACGAGTTCAGGAATATAACAGCAAAGATACCCTCTTGCTCTCATGTATTCATCGAGAAAAAACTCTTCATGATACAGAAAGGTTCCTGGATAGTACGCTTTATCTTCATCTATAGTCCATTCGTTACAATAAATAATACATGCTCCATGCGGAACCACATGATCCACTCTCGTCTGAGTTCCTTCAATACTGTCACCGATCTTTGGACCTGAAGATTTATAATCAATCCCTAGTTTTATAATCAAAGAAAGAAATCTCTTAATTACCAACCTTCTTTTTGCTTCTTTTATGGAAACAGGAGTTATCCTATATGGATTCGTATGCCTATTTGATGCTCCCAAAACATCTGGTGCTATTACTGCAATATCCTCATGTCTTGTAACGACATTCTGAAGAACATGAAGGAACTCGTTATCTTTGATAAACACGTCGCTATTCATAACAACAATTATATTGCAACCGAGAGTATTTCTAGCGTATCTATAACCCAAGTTGTTCCCCTTGGCAAAGCCCTCATTTTTCTCGTTTTGAAGCACCGTAACAAAATCAATGCCCTTGGTCTTCTCCCTTATTCTCTCTCCTGTTCCATCTGGAGAACAATTATCAACCAAAATAATACTCGCTTCTTCAATACCTTTAATCTTTAGTAACCAATCCACACACTCTGCATACATTGGGTAATTACCGTAGCCCAATACAACAAATCCAACTTTCATATAGCTAGCCTTTTACACCTTATATGAATGAATTTTATTCTTAACCTTAACTATTTCGTAATAAAACGCACGTGGTGAAGTAATAAGTCCCATCAACCTTGCAAATCCATGGATATAATCCTTGTTCTTAAGTTGAACATAACCAATTTCAGCATTATTTAATAAATACATTTGTCTCTTCTCTGCTTTAGAGAGAGTATCAATAACCGGCATAACAGACTGGTATAAGGATTTCTTGGCTTTGATTATTTTTTCAACATTTGGACGATTTTGAGCATCACTGATATCACAACAATGAAGATACTCATTTATTTGAAATAACTTATACTTATATGTGAAATTCACTACCAGTTGCAAATCTTGATGTCGTAGTAATTGCTCATCAAAATAGCCTGTATCATCAAGAGCTTCATGTCTCATTAATAGAGTCCCTGTAGCGAAATCCGACAAAAGCATCAAAACATCTTTATAAACATATCCACTTTTATACTGTGGAAGACGTGCGACTAAAGTATCCCCATTATATCTCTCTATCTTACAAGAGACTCCACCCCAATCAGAATCTAATCCTGATATAACAGCTACTTGTTTTTCAATCTTATCTTTCTTCCACCAATCATCATCATCGAGAAAAGCAATATACTCTCCCGTAGCACGTTTGATGCCCTCATTTCTTGCAACAGCGCCATTTACATGTTTTTCTTGAATTATTATATTAAACCGGGGGTCTATAGTGAACTTCTGGACTTTCTTCTTGAGTTCAAGAGTAAAATCATCATTGGGCTCATTATCATTGACCAGTAGCAGTTCAATTTGTGGATATGTCTGATCAAGCACACTTTGAATTGCACGAATCAACTTGTCAGATCTCTTGTAAGTCGGCATTACCACGCTGACTAATCCGGGAATATAATTGCTCATTAGATTACTTCCTCAACAGTTTCCGATACAAAATTCTTTTTAACCAGGCTGGAGTCTTTACAAAGCACCATATATATATCATATTAAGCCTTGCTTCCGTTTTTGTAATCATCTCGTTTTCTACCATAAAGTCCTGAATAACTTTCCATCCTGTTATGCGTTCGTTAGATCCACGCTTTGAATCAAAGCCATTGCCCACTCGAACATACACTAGAGATTCATTAATATTTGCTAGCTTGCAACCTGCAGCAATCATATGCAACCACAAATAGTAATCTTCCAAAAGAAGCAGTGTTTGATAACCTCCGCATTTCATAAGAGCACTTTTTCTCATACACACAGTGACATGATTCATGGGGTTCCTTTTCTTCCCCATCCGAACGATATCATCGTGCTCTGATGGACATGCGCGTACTCTTTTATTGGGCTCATCTGGATCTCGATTGAACTCAGCAATATCAGTACCAACCACATCAATTTCAGGATGATCATCTAAAAATGCAATTTGCTTTTCGAAGCGATGAGGATCACTAACATCATCCGAATCCATACGAAAAATATAGTCACCCGTACATTTATTAGAGCCGATACGAAGAGCCTCCCCAAGTCCTCTGTTGACCTCCTGGGGATAGTACCTAACAAAAGCTTCTTTTCCTTTCTTAAACTCATCTAGAATTTTATATAGTCCATTATTTAGAGGCCCATCAAAAACCACAACAATTTCTTCAGGTTTTCTTGTCTGCTTATCAAAAATGCTTTCTAAAGCAGTTTTCAGATATTCAGGCGAATCATTCTTATATACTGACATTAAAACAGAATATTTTGGCATTAACTTTATTCCCTGTTATTGTGTTTAAATAATTCCCCTGTCCCACCTTCAACAACGGTCTTATCACCCTTGACAACGCCTATGGAACCAAGGAAGCATTTGCAATCCATTTTAAAACCTATACATTTTACGTAATCGCCGTCGAACTTGGCTTTGACAGGAATCTCAAGCTCGTCGCGGCCGTTGATCTGGGCCCAGCCTGTGAGCCCCGGTTTGACGTCGTTCGCGCCGTACTTGTCGCGCTCAGACGTGAGCAGGTCCTGGTTCCAGAGGCCCGGTCTCGGGCCTATGACACTCATATTGCCAATGAATATGTCCCAGATCTGGGGGAGCTCGTCAAGTGAGTGTTTTCTTATGAATCTGCCTGCTCTGGTGATATACTGCTGCGGGTTTTCCAGCATGTGCGTTGGTTTGTCGTGCGGTGTGGACATCTTCATCGAGCGGAACTTGTGGAGCTTGAAAAACTGCTTGTTCCTGCCAAGACGCTTCTGTGTGAAGAGCACAGGTCCCGGGTCGTCGATGATGATCCAGAGACTTAAAAACAGAAAGACCGGGCTCAGTATTACAAGCCCTCCGAATGAGAGTATTATGTCAAGTACTCTTTTCCAGAAGCTTATATAAAGTCCGCGTCTCGGTTGTGAGTCGCCCGCGGCTTCAAGGTGGCCCCTGACTCCGTCGGCGTTCATTTTATCGTTTTCGTTTTCGACGAATATAACCTTTTTTCCTTCAAAGGGATTCTTCTGCTCCGGCTTGTTGGAATAGACCGAAGAGGGCTTCAGAATAACGGCTATAAGGCCCAGTACCGCCAGCAGTCCGAGCAAACATAATAAGATTATTCCTACGACCGTCCAGAACATGGTTAGTCTCCCTTTTACGTGTCAGGTAATATCTAAATACTTCCCGGCCTCGGTCGGCCTTCCTGGGCCTCCTGAGCGGCCGTGGGGGCCATCCGGTCGGTCCTGCGACCTTTACGCCGCCGGCTGTGCGTCCCTGCGGTTCTTCTTGCCGCCTTCGCCTTTGTCCGCTACTCTCTGATCTCCACCGGCTGGCCGTCGGGGTCGTTTATGAAGAAGCATCTTCTGCCGAAGAAGTTTGTCTTGAATTCGGTGACGCCGAATGTCTTCGCCGTGCCTTCAAAGTCGTCTGCCACGAGGCAGATGTGCCGCAGGCCGTTGTTTTCCGGTGAGGAGGCTCTGTCCGGATGACGGCCGTCTATGAACATCTCAAGAGAGATGCCGCATCCGTCCATAAAGACCACCGTGTCGTATTGGCGCGTGAATCTGGTCCGTTCCTTGAACCCAAGCTTTCCGTAAAAATCCAGAGATTCAAAGGACGAGCAGATCATCGCTATATGATCAAGTCCCGCCATGGCTTCCTCCCGGTCAGAAGCAGCTTCTGACCGCGCTGATTATCAGCTGCATATCGTCGTCCGTCATTTTAATATCTGACGGCATGCAGAAGCCTCTGTCGTAGAGATCATACCCTACCGGATAGTCTTCAACGGAGACCGTCTCTGAGCCCTCGTAGACCTTCTGCATGCTCATGGGCTTCCATATAGGCCTGCCCTCGGCGTTGGCCTTCTCGCGCATCGCGTCGAGCACCTGCATGGGCTTGACGTCGACGCCGCGGTCGATCAGCACGCAGGAGAGCCAGTAGTTGGGATCGCAGTCGGCGGGGACGGGGTTCATCGTTACCGGCAGTCCCTCAAAGCCGGCTTTGTAAGTCTCGTAGATGCGCTTCTTGAGCTGTCTGTGCTCCTCAAGATGCAGGAGCTGACCTCTGCCGATGCCGGCGGAGACGTTTGACAGCCTGTAGTTGTAACCTATGTCGTGATGCTCGAACCAGATGACAGGCTCTCTTGACTGCGTGGCGTATTTGAAGGCTCTGCTTCTCTCCTCTTCGGTCTTTGTCAGCAGCATTCCTCCGGATGAGGATGTGATGATCTTGTTGCCGTTGAAGGAGATCACGTTGTAGTCTCCCCATGTGCCGCAGTGGCGGCCCTTGTAATAGGAGCCCAGGGCTTCGGCGGCGTCCTCGATCAGCGTCGCGCCGTGCCTGTCGCAGATGTCCTTTATGACGTCGATCTTTGCCGCCGTGCCGAAAAGATGCACGACCGAGACGTGTTTGACTTCGGGATGGAGCCTGAACGCCTTCTCAAGCGCCTCGGGATCCATGTTCCAGGAGTCTCTTTCGGAATCGATGAAGATAGGCGCTCCACCTTCATATGTGATCGGAAATACCGT
>JAEEGL012315119.1_pt1 | contig 20288 bp, 13 predicted proteins | sample 9134231 | NCBI WGS metagenome assembly JAEEGL01 (sample SAMN16246548, study PRJNA631951) | gut metagenome | biome: gut microbiome; feature: rumen; material: fiber-attached | host: Bos | place: Iran: Karaj | collected 2018-10 | reverse complement strand
GGAGGTCGCGTCCAGCCATTCGGCGAGCGGCGCCTCGTTTCCGTCGGCCAGTGCGATCGCCGCCTTGAGCGCGGCGGCCTGCACCGCCACCGACGCATTGCCGCGCTCCTGCAGGCAGTCCGCCACCGTGACGCCGCCGCGCACGGCGGGTTCCGCCGCGACCAGCTCCCAGACGCGGCGCTGCACATCGGCGGAGGGGGAGGCCAGGCACGCCTTGAGAAGCGATCCGTCGCCGCCCTTCTGCACGGCGTACAGCGCGGCCGCCTCGACGCAGGCGGGCGAATCCACGCGCGCCAGCTCCTTCAGGCGCTCCAGCGGCAGCGGCACGCCCGCCTTCCCCATCAAATCGCGCCCCTCCTTCCGCCACAACTGGCGCAGCAGCGCGGCCTGCGTCTGCGGCTCCTGCTCCGCCGCCAGCCACTCCGCGAGCATCTTCCCCGCCTCGGGCACGCCGCTCTTCGCCAGCCTGGCGGCCAGCAGCCCCGCCTCGTTCGACGAGAGCCCTGGATAGACGGTGCGCAGCGAGGACGCCTGGACGGCCGTCAGCGTGTTCGGCGCCTTCGGGTTCATGTCCGAGGCGGTCAGCGGGCCGCGGTCCCACATCTGGAGCCACAGCGGGAAAAGAACGACGGAGGAGACGAGAAGACTGTTCATGGGAGATTATTTCCGTTCCTTGAAGAGTCGGTTGAGCCTGAAGGCCGCGATTCCAAGCAGCACGACGGTCAGCCCGCCGAAGATGAGCAGGTGGTTGACCCAGAGGCGGTTCCCCCAGATCAGATGGTCGAGCCGCGAGGTCGGCGAATGCTCCAGCGTGATTTCCAGCGCCGCCACGAAGGGGTTGAACATCAGGGAGGCGGCCTGCACGCCGAGGCTGATGCGGCTCCCGAAGAGCAGCACCACCAGCGAGCCCACCGTCAGCAGCAGCGCGAAGCCGTACGAGATGGCGGTCGCCATGCCCGTGTCCTTCGCGAAACTCGACGCGCACAGCCCGCCCGAGATGAGCACCAGGCAGGTCGTCAGGAGCACGCCGCACCACGCCAGCACCCGCCAGTAGGTGTGCCCGACCGTCTGGATCCCCTCCCACGCAGCGCGCAGATCCTCGCCTGAGAAGGACTTCGGCCAGCAGTTCCCGAAGTCGGGAGTGGTGTTGTTCTCCAGGAAGACCAGCGCCAGGAAGACTGGCAGGCTGCTCAGCAGGAAAATCACCACATACAGGAGCGCCGCCTTGAACTTGCCCAGGATCACGCGGAACGGCGACAGCGGCGTCAGCCGCAGGAGCAGGAGCGTGTTGCCCGTGATCTCGTCGGTGATGCTGCTGCTCGCGACCGTCGGCGCCAGCAGCGCCACCAGGCCGATCTGGAAGATGATGGCCGCCGCGCGAATCTTGTCCATCTCGATGTCGCCGATCTGGAGCGTGACCAGGAAGAGCATCACCAGCGACAGGCAGATGCACCCCGAGAGCGCGCGGATGATGAACTTCGGGTTGCCGAAGATCTTGCTGCGCATCTCGGCGACGAAGACGGGGTTGCGGTAGAGCGCGATGGGCTTCTTGCGGCGCAGCGGGTCGATCAGGTAGAAGGGCCAGCCCAGCTTGCGCTTCAGCATCGTCTTGGTGTCCGTGTAGCGCTCCACCGTGGAGTGCTTGCCGAAGTTCGGCGGCGCGTAGAGCCATTTGGCGAAGACCACGAAGAAGACGACGCCCAGCACCGCCATGCAGATCATGAAGAACGGGTAGACGCCCGTCGCGCTGGCGCCCGTGACCGCGTTCTCGTAGCTCTCCGCGAACTGCAGCGCGAAGAGCGCCTCGTAGGGCGAGAGCGCGCGCAGTTTCAGGAAGACCCCCTGCAGTTCAGGGATCGGGATCATGACCGACGGCAGCCACGTCGCCCCCGCCAGCACCACGATGCCCAGGTAGGTCCCCAGCAGCGAGACGTAGCTGCGGCGGCACAGCGAACTCATCGCCAGCCCCAGCAGCCCGTACACGAGCGCCGAGACCGCGACCACGCTCACCGCGCGGCCCAGCGTCCCGAAGCTGATGCCGCCCGAAAGCGCGCACAGCGCCGTGACGGGCACCGAGATCAGGAACAGCACGAACGGCACCCCCAGCGTGCCGAAGAGCTTGCCCAGCAGGATCTCCGCGGGCGACAGCAGGCTCGTCTGCAGCATCGGGAAGGTGTTGCGCTCGCGCTCGGAGGTGATCGCGCTGGCCGTGAAGCCCGCCGTCAGGAGCGTCATCAAGGTCAGTTCCGTCCCCATGAAGATCGTGAAGAGCTCATTGCTGTTCGCCTCGGAGATGACGCCGCTGCGGGGCCACAGCAGATAGATGACGACGCCGAGCACCAGCACGGTCAGCGCCGCCAGCACCGCCGTGACGGGGCGGCGGATGCCGCAGATGAACTCTCGACGCAGAATGGGATTGTGCACCAGATCAGCCATGATGGTTCAGCACTGTCAGTGGTGGGTGACGGAGAGGAAGACCTGTTCGAGGTCGGCCTGGTCCTCGCGGAACTCGACGACGCGGATGCCCTGCCCGACCAGCTGCGCGAGCAGATCGGGGAGCGCCCCGCGGCTGCCGCCGTAGACGCAATGGACTTCGTTGGCGTGCTGCGCAGGTGCCTCGACGCCCTGGAAGGCGCCCATCACCTTCATCGCCGCCGCCGCCGCCGCCTCGTTCTCGCAGACGACCGCGAGTTTCAGCTGCTCCTGCACCTTGCGGGTGACCTCCTCGACGGTGCCGAAGGCCAGCAGCCGCCCCTTCTCGAGGATTCCGATGAGGTCGCAGACGCCCGCCAGCTCGGGGAGGATGTGGCTGGAGAGCATGATGGTCTTGCCCATGTCGCGCAGGCGCGCGATGGTCTGGCGCATCTCGATGCGCGCCAGGGGGTCGAGGCCCGAGGCGGGCTCGTCGAGGATCAGCACCTTGGGGTCGTGCAGCAGGGTCTTGGCCAGGCCGATGCGCTGGGTCATGCCCTTGGAGAGCGAGGCGACCTGGTAGTCGATCATGTGCAGCGAATTGGTCAGCTGCAACACCATGCGGATGCGGCTCTCGCGCTGCTTGGCGGGGATGTGGTAGGCCGCGCAGAAGAAGTCCAGGTATTCCCAGACGCTCATCTGGTCATAGACCCCGAAGTTGTCTGGCATGTAGCCGACGATCTGCTTGATCTTCGCGGCGTTCTTCGGCAGCACCTCGATGCCGTCGATGAAGGCGCGCCCCTCGGTGGGGCGGTAGAGGCTGCACAGGATCTTGATCGTCGTCGTCTTGCCTGCGCCGTTCGGCCCGATGTAGCCGAAGATCTTGCCTGCGGGGATCTCCAGGTTCAGGCCATGCAGGCCGCGCCCGCCGCCGAAGTCGCGGGTCAGGTTCTCAATCCGGATCATGCTGTTGTTTGACATGGTTCCTCTATGGGTAGAATCGGGGGTTCGACAGGGAAAATCAAGCGCGGGGGAAGCGCTACGGGCGGGCGAAGGTGATGGCGGCGTTCAGCGCGCGCATCGACCACGCGTTCTGGCGGTTGCGCACTGCGGCCTCCTCGTTCGTCGGCGCCGCCTGCGCCCCGCCAGGCGCCGCGCCGCGCGCCTCGTAGACCGCGCGCAACGGGATGCGGCGGAACAGCGGATTGTAGTCCGCGAAGGGCTCCGCCGCGCCTGGCGCCGCCTCGTATTCGACGGCGCCCGTGCCCGCGTCCCGACGGACGGGGTCGGCACTGCCCGTCTTCAGCACGATGTCGCCTTCCAGCGACGAGGTGTCCAGCCGCGGCAGGAAGCGCACCTTGGCGGGGGCCTTGGCGGCGGCGGGCACGAACGGGTAGAAGTCGACTTGCAGCGCGCTTTCGAGGAAGGCGTTGTTCTCCACGCTGACCTCGCCGATGGCGCCATTGCGGAAGACGCGGGCGAGCGTGGAGACGCGCGGCACGCCGAACCACGTCAATTCGGGCGGGATGACGACAGGGCCTGAGGCGGGCCACTCCACCCGCACGGGCACCAGCGTCATGCGGTAGGTGTAGCACGAGAACTCCCCGCCGTCCGCCTTGAAGGCCAGCTTGTCGGGGGGCGCGCCCGCCGCCACCTGCACCAGCGCCAGCGCGGGCGTGCGCAGTTCCAGCGCCTCCAGATAGGCGCGCGCGGCGACGAAGACGGTGTCGGTCTCGACGCGGCTGGAGTCCATTCCCGTCACCGCGTCCGCGCGGTTCGCGAGCGGCAGGATGGCGCCAGGCATCACCAGCATGGCGCGGCTGGCGGGGCGGAGCGCCTCGGGAATCGCCCACTCCTTCCATTCAAGCGCGCCCTCCGCCGTCACCGCAACCGCGGGCAGCGCCTCGGGGCGTTCCTGCGCGCCATAGTCGTCCGTGCTCTCCTTCCACGCCACGGGGCGCGGGCGGTTCTGCTGCAGCCTCATCCCTGGGATGCCGATGCGCCTGCCAGCGCTTTCGAGGGGCAGCAGCATCCCTTCGAAATGCCCGACGCTCTTGTCGTCCTTCGGCCTGGCAGGCCCGTCCGAGAGGAAGAAGCACTGCGAGAGGCGTCCGTCGGCGGTGGCGCGCGAATCCTCGCGGCTGACGAGATAGGCATACGAGGCGGCGGGGCCGAACGCGCCGTCCCAGACGCGCACTTCGACGCGGGAGAGGCTTCGCGCGGGCTGCCCTGCGGTCAGCCGCCGCGCGTGCACCAGGATGACTCCAGTCAAGACGAGGGCCAGCACGGTGGCCGCGCCCCAGCCGACTGCGGGATGGCGCAGTTTCCAGCCCGCGACCAGGCAGGCCGCCCCGAGGGCCACGTAGCAGAAGAGATACCATCCCAAAGTGCGGAACGGCGGGATGCGGTAGCCCAGCAGCTGCTGCCGCAAGCCGTCCAGTTCCCTGGCCGCGTCGCGGCGCGCGTCGGGGGGCGTGAAGTTGCAGTGGCGCAGGAAGAAGTTGTTGAGGACGGGGCGCAGGTCAACCTCGCGCTCGGCCAGCAGGAGCGGGTCGAAGGCGAGCCACAGCACCGTGCCCAGGCCCAGGCGCCGCATCGCGATCATCGGCATCCCGTCCATCTCCGCCAGCACCGTCGCCTCGGGCAGCGCCTCCGCCACCGCCAGGGCGTATTCGCGCTCGCTGCCCGGCAACGGCTCGCCGAAGGCATTGCGCAGGGGATACTTCCTCGGCTTGCCGCCCCACAGGCGGCGCAGCGCGTTCCCGTCCTCCAGGAAGTGCGGGGGCGCGTCGGGCACCGCGACTGGCAGGAAGTCGGCGAGGACGCTCCGCCGCAGCTGGAAACTCGGTTTGCGTCCGCAGACGATGGCGCAGCCGCCGCCGCGCACGTAGTCGCGGAGCGCCCCCAGCTGCTCCGGCGTCGCCGAGGCGAAGTCCGCGCTCCACAGGAAGAGCCCGAGCAGGTTCGCGTAGCCGACCGCGCGGGACGGCAGTTCGGAGCTGAAACTCGTGAAGGCGACATCGGCCTCCACCTGGCGCGCATGCTCCGAGCCGACGCGCAGGCTGCCAGGGCTCTTCTCATCGGTGCCGAAGCCCAGCTGCGCCACCACCCCGAAGAACACGGACAGCGAGGTCGAGCCGCCGCCCTCATGCTGCCGCTTCGCGAGGAGCGCGACCTCGTGGCCCGCCTCGCGGTCGCCGCTGCGGGAATGCCAGATGAGCTTCCCCTCGTAGTCGCGCGCCTGGGCCAGCGTCAGTTCGAAGCTGCCGTTCACGCGGCTCTTCGGCGGCACCGTGAAGCGCCGCGAATAGCGCACCGCTCCGTCGCTCTCGGCGCCGCGTGGATTCGCCACGAGGGTGACCTCGGCCGCCACGGCGTCTGGATTCGACACCGCGTAGTTCGCCTGCCCCAGCGAACCTCCGGTGGCCAGCATCGTATTGCCGCCGCCGCGCACGGTGAACGCATCCAGCCTCGGCGCGCCCATGAGCGCGCCGCCAGCCGCCATCGCCACCGCCAGCACCACGGTCCCCAGCCAAACATTCTGCACAAGCCTCATTGCGGACGGCCCTCCTTTTCCATGCGCTGCCCCGCCTCCAGCAGCGTGTTGATGTCCTCCAAATCCAGCGACCCGTCTGGCATCAGCGCCGTGTTGACGAGCAGATTCGCGTGGGCGCGGTTGGCGCCCCTCATCGCCTCCCAGAGCTGCGGGGCGCGCATGTGCCGCCCCGCCATCTCCGCGTTGTAGCCCCGCCCCCCTGGCATCAGCGAGGTGCGGATCTCCACGGGGCGCTTGCGGTTCAGGTAGAGGAAGCCCTGCTCCTCCGCAGGCGCGTCGATGGACGGCAGCCGCTCGGCGACCGAGAAGAAGTCCTCCGCGCCGTTGTAGCCGTGGCGAAAGGAGACCAGGGTGTTCGGCTGCAGCGAAATGATGTAGTCGTAGCAGTCCTGCAGGTCGAAGGAGGGCTGCTGCTCGCGGATGCGCTTGAGCCCCCCGAAGCAGATCGCCGCGATCGGCCCGTAGTTCGTCAGCAGCTCGTGCAGCTGCGCCTTCACGTGCTCCTGGTATTCCTCGTGCGCCTCCGCCGTCGCGGGCACGCCGTCGGGATGGCGCCTGTGGTTGACGCCGAAGGTGTATTCCAGCGCCAGCCCGATGCCCTGGTATTCGCAGCACGAGGCCAGTTCCGCCACGAAGTCCCGCTTCGCGGCGCTGGCCACGCTGTTGTAGTCGCTCTCCGCCGTGCCGAAGAGGCAGAAGCCGTCGTCGTAGCACGCGGGGAAGAGCAGATAGCGCGCCCCCGCCGCCACCGCCAGCTCCACGATGTCCACCGCGTCGAAGTTCTCGCACTTGAAATGGGACGGCAGCAGGCTGTATTGCGCTGGCGGGATCTCCCCGCGCCCCAGGATGTCCTCGTGCCGACCCAGCAGCGCGTGCAGCCCGAAGAAGACCGACAGCCCATAGTGCGCCGCCGTGAACCACTCCAGCGCCGCGTCATGCGGGTTCCGACGATACGTCTCCGCATAATCGAAGAGGTAGGTCGGCACCGAATCTGGAATCCCCTTTTCGTTGTAGTTGACTGTAATCGGTTCTCGCATCGGCAAATCAATCCCCCCCTGGTCTTCTCCGCTGTCCTCCCCCTCTGCCCCCTCGGCCGCTCGCCTCGCTTCGGTCCCTTGCGTCCCTTCGGTCCCTTGCGTCCCTTCGGTCCCTTGGGTCCTTGTGATCCCTTCGGTCCCTTGCGTCCCTTCGGTCCCTTGCGTCCCTTCGGTCGCTTGGCGCCGCGGTCAGCAGTACTGCGGCATCGGGAACCGCGCGGCCAGCGCCTTCACCTCGCCGCGGACGGCGGCGTAGACGGCCTCGTCTCCGAGATGCTCGACGACGCGGGTCATGAAGTCGGCGATCATCGCCATTTCGGGCTCCTTCATGCCACGGGTGGTGACGGCGGCGGTGCCGACTCGGATGCCGCTGGTCACGGCGGGCTTGGCGGGATCGAAGGGGATCATGTTCTTGTTGACGGTGATGCCCGCCAGGTCCATCGCGTCGGCGGCGTCGCGGCCGCTGACGCCCTTTGGGCGCAGGTCGACGAGCATGACATGGTTGTCGGTGCCGCCAGAGACGATGCGGAAGCCGCGCGCGGCCAGTTCGGCGGCGAGGCACTTGCAGTTGGCGACGACCTGCTTCGCGTAGGCCTGGAAGGCAGGGCTCATCGCCTCCTTGAAGCAGACCGCCTTCGCCGCGATGACATGCTCCAGCGGGCCGCCCTGGCAGCCAGGGAAGACCGCGGAGTTGATCTTCTTGATCAGCGCCTCCTTGCAGAGGATCAGCCCGCCGCGCGGCCCGCGCAGCGTCTTGTGCGTGGTGGTCGTGACGATGTCGCAGTACGGGACGGGGCTGGGATGCACGCCCGTGGCGACGAGGCCCGCGATGTGCGCCATGTCCGTCATCAGCAGCGCGCCCGCCTTGTCGGCGATTTCGCGCAGGCGCGGGAAGTCGATGATGCGGGGATAGGCGGAGGCGCCCGCGAGGATCAGCTTCGGGTGGTGCTCCAGCGCGAGGCGCTCGATTTCGTCGTAGTCGATCATCTCGGTCTCGCGGGAGACGCCGTAGGGCACGAAGTTGTAGAACTTCCCCGAGAAGTTGACATGGGAGCCATGGGTCAAATGGCCGCCGCAGTCGAGGCTCATGCCCAGCACCGTGTCGCCTGGCTGCAGCACCGCGAGGTACGCCGCCATGTTCGCCTGGCTGCCCGAGTGCGGCTGCACATTCGCGGCCTCCGCCCCGAAGAGCGCCTTCGCGCGCTCGACCGCCAAGGTCTCGATCTGGTCGATGTACTCGCAGCCGTTGTAGTAGCGCTTGCCCGAGACGCCCTCGGCGTATTTGTTGGTCAGGCACGACCCCATCGCCGCGCGCACCGCGCAGCTCGCGAAGTTCTCGCTCGCGATCAGCTCCAGGCCCGACGCCTGCCGCGCCGCCTCCTCGTCGATCAGCGCCGCCAGCTCTGGATCCACGCCGCGCAGCGCCGCGATGTCGTCGTAGCTCCCCCGCTCCACCTTCTCCAGACGACGCGTATGGCGCTCGCCCTGCGAATACGGCGTCTCCAGCCACGCCTTGACCACGGCCTCGATCGCCGCCGCGCCCATCGTCTCGGCCCCCGTCACCAGCACGTTGCTGGCGTTGTGGTCGCGGCTCAGCCGCGCGCGCTCGACATTCTCCGCCAGCACCGCGCGGACACCATGGAAGCGGTTGGCGACGATCGACATGCCGATGCCGCTGCGGCAGATGAGGATGCCGCAGTCGATCCCGCCAGCGAGAAGCGCGCGGCACAGCGGCACCGCGAAGTCGGGATAGTCGTCGGCGGGATCCAGGGACGCAGGCCCGAAGTCCACGGCCTCATGGCCCAGCCTGGAAAGCAGCCCCGCCAGCAGGGTCTTCGTCTCCAGCCCGCCGTGGTCAGATGCCAAGCCAATCTTCAGGGAACCCGTCTTGCTGCGCCAGTCCGTAATCATCGCCGAAAAACACTCTTATGGTTGAAAAACAAGAAACGCTCGATGCCCCCATGGGGTCGATTCCATCGTCATTTCGCCATGTCGTCATGCCGGCTCAGCCGCCATTTCGCCATGCCGTCATGTTGACCATTCATGGGGAGGAAACGAAAGCCTTAATGTAATCCATATACGGCATTCCGCACGGCGGAAAGCGACGCGGACACGCCACGAGGTGCTATCTTACTTAACAGTCATCCGGAGCATTCACCCCATCCACCCCATCCCACAGGAGACTTGAACATGAAGCGCGTAATCGTCTTCGGCGGCACTGGCTGGCTCGGCCACAACATCGTCCTCGAACTCAGGCGCCAGGGCGCCGAGGTCACCATCGCCACCCGCGGCAAAAAGGCCGCCTTCCTGGAAGAGGTCGCAGACATCCCCCAGGTCACCGTCGACAAGACCGACGAGGCCGCCATGAAGGACCTCTTCGCCCACGCGCACTGGGACGCCGTCATCGACTCCGTCCCCACCAGCGCCTCCCTCGCCCTCGTCGTCAAATACGCCGTCGGCATCGACCACTACGTGCACTGCTCCTCGACTGGCGGCTACGCCCCCCTCCCCTTCATCCCCTGCGACGAGACCGCCCCCTACCTCGGCTTCAACCAGCGCGCGGGCTGGTCCAAAAAGGCCATCGTCGACGCCGAGGCGCTCGACCACTTCAACCGCGCAGGCTTCCCCGCCACCGTCATCCGCCCCTGCTACATCACTGGCCCAGGGCTCCTCCCCCTCGACAACCTCGGCGGACGCCGCCCCGAGTTCCTGCCCAGCCTGAAGGCAGGAAAGGAGATGCCGCTGCCCGACGACGGACAGGCCCTCCTCCAGCCCATCCACGTCCTCGACCTGGCGCGCTCCTTCGCGCTCGCCCTCGCCCACCCCCAGAGCATCGGGCAGGTCTACAACATCACCCTCGATCACGCCGTCCCCCTCAACCGCTATGTCCAGCTGAACGCCGAGGCCATCGGCGGCACCGCCAACATCGTCCACGTCCCCCTCGCGGAACTGCTCCGCCAGCATCCCGAGGACCCCGTCGGCCTCTCCTTCTTCGCCACCCACATGTGCTTCACCAACGCCAAGGCCAAGGCCCAGCTCGGATTCACCCCCCACTGCACCCCCGAGGAGGCCATCCGCGAAACCGCACGATGGGGGATCGAACACCTGTAGGCGCATGGCGCTGGCGGGGATGCTGCCGCTGGCGTGGCTCTACCGCCATTCGCTCTGAGGCGTCTTCCTGATCGCGATGCCGCTCCTGTATCTGGCCATCGCGAAGACGGCAGGGCATCTGCACGAAGGGCTGCTGACGAAGTTCCCGATGGTCATGACGATCAAGGGGGCGGTGCGTTGGCATAGCAGCACGTCGGCACGGTCGCGGCATTGTCGCGTAATCTGCACGATGCCCACGCAAAGCAACAGATAGACGGCCAGCAGGCTTAGGACGCCGATGGCGCCGAACTCCTCGCCGAAGACGGCGACGATGAAGTCGGTGTGGGATTCGGGCAGGTAGGACTTCATGTATCCCTTGGAGATGCCGCGGCCGGTCAAGCCGCCGGCGCCGAGACAGAGCTGGGAGCGGAAGAGCTGGTAGGATTCCTTGTCCTTGTAGAGTTCGGGTTCCTGGCACGCAGGCGCTGGTCAACATCGGCGTCGTCAGCGGCTGCATCCCGCCCACCGGCGTGACCGCCCTCTTCCTCTCGTATGGCGGCTCCTCCATCTTGTCGCTGATGTTCCTCGTCGGCATCGTCTTCAACGTTGCCTGGCGCAACTTCAAGGCCGTCAACCAGGAGTTCCAGAACCTCCGGTGCTATCCACGGCAGTAAGGAAACGCGGGACTTTTTTTACCGCCGACACTTGAAAAGGGCAGGACAGAGGCTTATAATATGATTGTCTCCGCAAGCGATTGCGGAAAGTGGAAGCCAACGAGTTGCGATGAGTACGCAGAAGGACATTGCAGAGGTTACAGGCTATTCGTTGTCGGTGGTGTCGCGGGCGTTGCGGGACTTGCCTGACAGCGAGGTTGCGGAGGCGACGCGGGCGGCGATTCGCGCGGCGGCCCGTCGGTTGGGATATGCCCCGAACCGCGCGGCGAGCCTGCTGACGCGCGGGGGTACGCCGGCGCTGGGCTTCTTCCTGCCGAACTACGCGACGGAAGTGGTGCTGGAGCTTTCGACTGGACTGGCGGAACTCTCCAACGAACAGGGCTTCTCCTACAATTTCTACTACGAGATTTCGGATATGTCGCTCACGGCGTTCATGGAGCGCCACCGGACCTGCCGAAACATCGGCATTGCGAGTTACCTGCCGCCGGCTCTGGAGGCGCAGCGGAAAGTGGTGCAGGTTTGGCAGGAATTGCGGCGGCAGGGGACGTCGGTGACGGCGATGAACGCGCCCGCTTCGGTCATCGGGGACATTCCGAAGGTGTCGATTGACAACCGCCTCGCAGGGCGCTTGGTCGCCGAGCGTTTCCTCGCGACGGGCTGCGCACGCTTCGTGAGTAATCTCTACCATATCGACGGGCAGATGCGCGACCGCGCGCTGGGCTTCCGGGAGTGCCTCGCCGAGCACGGCGTCACCGCCGAGGTATGGGATTGGGCAATGTGGCCGGAGTGGCCGGACTTCGAGGAGCGCCGCCGGGCGATGGTGGACAATCTGATGCGCGGGCCCTTCCCCGTCGGGGTGCAGGCGCTCGCCGATTCGCACGCGCTGGTGTTCTATCCGGAGCTGCATCGCCGCGGGCTGCTGGGGGAGCTGGGGAAGCGCATTCGCCTTGTCGGCTACAGCGACACGATGGCGGGGCAGTTGGCGATTCCCCCCCTCACGACGGTCGCGCTGCCCTTCCGGGCGCTGGGGCGTCTTGCCGCCGCCTCGCTCTTGAACCAGATTCTGCATTTGAATTTGCCCATGGATTTTAGCCGGCTGAAACCGCATCTTGTCATTCGAGAAACAGCCTAACCCACAAAGGAGGAGCCCCGCATGAAAAGAAGTTCTCTCTTCACCCTCATCGAACTGCTGGTGGTGATTGCAATCATCGCCATTCTGGCCTCGATGCTCTTGCCTGCGCTGAACAAGGCGCGGGAGAAGTCGAAGGCGATCAAGTGCGCGAACAACCTCAAGCAGATCGGCCTCTACCTGAACCTCTACGCGGACGACTACCAGGACTGGTGGTTTCCCGCCACCGTGCCTCCGCCTTCGGGAACCCAGCAGCAGTATTGGTGTTGCCACAACATTCATCCCTTCGCGGGAGAGTACCTGAAGAGCCGCTGGTATGCCTCTGGCGGCCAATACACAATCTCGCATCTGCCCTCGTCGATCCTGAACTGCCCGACGAACCCGTACGGTCGTGTTACCTGGATTTACGCGGACTACGGCTACAACTCGTTGCCGACCTGCAAGGCGACCTCCGACAAATACTGCGAGCTGCCGCGTACGGCGGCGACCTCGCTTTCCAAACTCGTCGCGTTCGCCGACACGACGCAGAGGAGCAGCTGGGGCGACTTCACCTGGGCCGGCTGCTCCTGGGGGCTTCCCTGGGCCGGCGACGCCAAGGGCAACGGCATCTGGTTCCTGCACGGCGACCGCGCCAACGTCTGCTACGGGGACGGGCACGTCGCCGCGACCAAACGTTCCGAACTTGACAACGTGAATTTCTTTGTCCGGTTGCGGTACTAGGGGGGGCACCATGCGCGCATTCGCTTGTTTCCTTGTGTTGTGCTGCTGCGCGGCCTTCGCGGCCCCGCATGCCGGAAGCGTGACGGCGGGGCGGGGGACGCCCGTGGTGGACGGCAAGCTGGATGACGCCGCCTGGGCGGTGGCAATTCCGCTGACGCCGTTTCTGCAGCAGAAGGCCGGGCGTCCGGCGGCGGAACAGACCGAACTGCGGATCCTGTGGGATGACGAGGCGCTCTATTTCGGCTTTCTGTGCCGCGAGCGGGCGCTGAATCCCCTCGAGAACCGCCTGCATGCGTTCCGGAGGTCGTGCAAGGAGCATGATTCGGATGCGCTCTACAAGGACGACAGCGTCGAACTGTTGCTGGTGAATCCGGCGCAGCCGAAGCGCGTCTACGATGTGATTGTCGGTGCGAGCGGTGCATTCAAGGATAGCATTGCCCCGAACGCGGACGACATGTGGGGAAAGCGCGATCCCAGCTGGGAATCGGGTGCGAAGGCGGCGGTCGTCGTCACCGATTCCGGGGAGGGGATGTGGACGGTTGAGTTGGCGATTCCGTGGAAGAGCTTGGGCGGCTGCGGCAACGGGGTGTGGGGCTTCAAGGCCGCGCGCTTTGAGAAACCGTCGAAGGAGGCCAGCGCGTGGCAGCCAATTGCGGCGGGCATCCATCTGCCGGGCGAGTTCTCGGCGCTGCGGTTCGCGGGGGCGGTGCCCGGCGTGGCGCTCAAGGGGTGGCCGGAGTTCCGCCCCGGCGACAACGCGATGGAGTTCCGGTGCGCGGGCGGCATCGCCGCCAGCGTCGAGGCCTCGGTCGGCTTCTCGGGGGAGGCCGCGCAGCGTTTCCGGAAGGTGCTTCCCGCCGCGGGCGAGGGTGCGCTGCCCTTCCAGTTGCAGGGTCAGGGGCGCTTCGCGTTCCATTGGAGCGTCGTCGGCGCCGCCGACTTCGCGGAGTATTTCCGGTCGCCGGACTACGCCCTGGCCGCGAGCGCGCTATTGCTGGAGGCGGAGTTGAAGGGGGCGAGCCTGTCGGTCAACGGCCGCGCCGCTCGCCAGAAGACGGTGCTGAGCAGCGGTCTCAATGAGCTGCGTGTGAAGGGCGATGCCAGCGGCGTGCGCCTCCGCGCAGGCGGTCTGCCGGTGCCCTTCCCGGAGGGCTGGAAGACGTTGGAGGACGGCACGCACGCGCTGACGCTGGCGTGCGGCATCTCGTCGGCCTGGCCGAACTGGCATGACGAGGGGCTGTGGGTGAATCGCGGCGGCATCCAGCAGCTGCTGCTGGCGCCGCACGGCATCCCCGGGAAGAGCGTCTCCGACTACGCGTGGACTGTGGAGTTGCCGGAGGGGATGACGCTTCTGGGGGCGAGCGGCTACTACAAGCTCAATCCCGTCGAGGTGACCGCGTTGCCGGGCGGGCGCCGCTGGAAGGTTGCGCTGAAGCGCTCGATCAAATGGGTTGAGACGCCGCAGGGCCATGAGTACGTCGCGCTGGTGCTGGGCATCGGCGAGAAGGCCCCGGGGAAGGGCGGGCCGCTGCGCTTCTGGGTGTCGAGCGACGAGGCGGGCGTGCTGGAGGTCCCGCAGACCATCGAGGTGCGCTATCTGCCGCCCGCGCGCGGTGGAAAAGCCAAGAAAATCAACGTTCAGCTGTGGTGCGGATGGCTTTCGTCGCTGGACCGCCACGACCTGTACTGCCACTACATCGACTACATGACGGGAGCGGGCGTGACGCAGCTGCCGCACCTGCTGGATTCCGGGCGCAATGTACGGAAGTTTTTCTGCATCAACTTCAAGTCGTGGAACTTCAGTTTGGCGGACTATACGGCCGCGCATCCGGAGCGCCAGCGCATCACCTCCACGGGCAAGGCGGATTCGCTAATGGTCTGCCCCCATGAGATGCTGGCGCAGGCGGACTTCCGCGCGGAAGTGAAGCGGATGCTGCCGGCCTTTCATGCGAAGCGCGGTTACTGCGAGGAGATCAACTGGGACTTCGAGTCGGGCGTCTTCGGGGATACCGAAATCACCTGCTACTGTCCGCGCTGCCTCGCCGACTTCGCGGCCGCCGCGAAACTGCCCGCGCCGCCCAATCCCGCCGACCTGCAGCGTCTGCACGGCAAGGCGTGGATCGACTTCATGACCCAGCGCCAGGCAGACATCGCGGGGCTGCTGCGCGACGCCATCCACGAGGTGCTCCCCGGCGTCGTCTTCACGGTCTACTCGGGATACCAGTGCGACGACACGCACCGCATCTACGGCATCGACTGGCGCAAACTCGATGGGAAGATCGACATCGCCTCCGCCGGCTACGGGCGCAATCCGGTGACGCTGGCGGCGACGCGCGCGGCGCTGCCGAACACCCCGATCATCCTTGGTGCAATCGTCCACCCGTACCGCTTCACGGAGCGCTTCCCGCCGCGCGCGTTCACGGCAGCGCAGCTGATGCGGCGCATGAGCGACGCTTCCGCTGGCATCCTGCTCTACTACTATCCCACCATGGACGGGCGCAGTTTCTCGGCGCTGGCGAAGGTCACGAAGGTGGTTGCCGCGCATGAGGAGTGCTTCCTCCGCAGTGAGAACCATGTCGAGCGGCTGCAGCTCCAGGGCGGCGGCGAGGCCGAGGCCGCGCTTTTGGCCGACGGACGTGGCGGCCAGCTGTTGCTCCTGATGAACGGGAGCAACAAGGCCCGCGCCATCACCTGCGGCCTGCCTGGCGCCAAGGCCTTCGCGGACGTGTTGACCGGGAAGACGGCGACGAACCCCGTGACCGTCACTCTGCCGCCCGGCGACATCGCCGCATTCTACGTGGCGCCGTGACTTGGCGGGGAATGTTCGGCTTCCCGCTTGCCGGAGTGGCGTGAAGGGGGCCGAGTGTTGAGCCACGCATGCAAACAACGGGGGGGGCAATGCCCCCCGCATCCCCCTTGCGAACTTTGAAATCACCTCTCCCATCCGCATAATCCGCCATGTTCCGATTCTCCGATGACGAATGCCGCCGAATGTGGGGCGACAAGTTCACTTTCTTCTGGTACAACGAGGCGGAGATCTTTCGCTGGGGCGAGGCGGAATTCGACGCCAAGGCGAAGGCGCTGGCCGACGCCGGCATCACCTATGCGATGACCTTCAGCTCCACCCACTTCCGGATGACGTATCTGCCGTGGCACGACGCCATCCTGCGCGCGCTCACGCGGCTCTGTTGCGCCTGCCACCGCCACGGCATCCGCGTCGTCGAGCACTGCAGCGGCTCGCTGACCTATCTGCCACAGAACGAGGAGGAGTGGGAGCGTTTCCGGGGGTATTTCCGGGGACACAACAGCTCGATGAAGTGGGCGGACGAGTTGCGCGCCTATCTGGAGCGTCCGGGGCGCAACTGGGGGGGAGTGCCCATCGAGAGCCTTTGGCAGGTGGACGGGCGCACCGGGAAGCCCGCCGAGACCGGCTATCTGGGGCGCGCGTTCTGCTACAACAATCCCGACTACCGCCGCCTCTATCTCGCCTATCTCGGCGAACTCAAGAAAACCGGCATCGACTGCATGCTCGCGGACGACATCCAGTATTTCGGCGCAGGGAATGCGTGCACCTGCGTGCATTGCCAGGAACGCTTTCGGCGCGAGACGGGGCTGGAACTGCCCCCGCCGGAACGCTGGGGGGAGTTCTTCGGGCACTATGACGACCCCGCCTTCGTGGAGTGGCTGCGCTTCCGGGGGCGCTCAACCTGCGACTGGCAGGTGGCGCTGACGGCGGAATACCGGCGGCTCGGCCTGGAGACGCACCGTCCCAACTACCGTTCCACGCTGTTGTTCGGCGATCCTACCGCGAATACCTTTACCGCCTGCCTCGGCGAATGGGCGCACCTCTTCCAGGAGAACCAGTTTTCGCACATCATCCGCTACAGTTGGCCAGTCTGGTTCTGCGAGGCGGCGCTGCTGTACTCGTTTGGCGAGCGCACGAACGCGCCGTCGATGTCGTTGTGCTATCCCGACCGCTTCGACCAATACTATCTGTCATGGGCGTTGGCGACCTCCTGGGGACAGCTGCCGTTCCTCTGCCCCGAGGGCACGAACCTTGAAACCGACGAGGATCGCCGCTTCAACGCCTTCGCGAACGCGCATCCCGACCTCTTCCGCCATCCCCGCAAATGCGCGGATGTGGCGTTCCTCGTCTCCCGCGAGAGCCTGGACTACGCGCCGAACTCCCTTGTGGCCTCGTCGCATCCCCTCCGCGGCGTGATGCAGGCGGCCTATTTCTCGCACCTCGGCGTCGATGCCATCAGCGAGGACGAGACGCCGGAGGCCTTTGCGGTGCGCCCGTGCATTATCGCCGTGGGCATCACGCGCGTGTCGCCGGAGCTCGCCGGAAAATTGCGCCACCATTTGCGCCAAGGCGGCCGGCTACTCATCTTCGGCGACTTCGCCGTGCACGGGACAACGCCCGGCCGCGACGAGATTCTCGCGGATCCCGGCACCTGCCGCCTCTGCCCGTCGTTCGAACCGCAGTTCTTCCAGTGCAACGCCATCCAGCCCAGGATGTACGCAGGTGCCACACCGCCTGCGGCGACAGCCCCGCCATACCACGTCCTGCGCCTCCGCCGCGAATACGGGGAGCTGCTTCTCAAGCATCTCCCGCAACCCCCGCAGATAGCCGAGTGCCCCGACGAATATCTCGCGACGCTCTTTGCGCCTGATGGCGAACCCACACGCAGGATTCTGCATCTGCTGCATTGGGACGGACTGCTTGCGGAGGGCGGCGCCGCCGTTACACACCACGACCCCATCCCGCACTTCCGCGAGGGCGACGCCCCCAACAGCCAGTCCTTCACAGTCCGCCTGCGCGACACCGGTTTCACCCAGGCCCACCTCTACACTCCGGAGCGTCCGGACGAATGCGTTGCTGTGGAACTGCACTCCGACGTGGATGGCACGGCGCTCACGATTCCCGCAGGGGCCTTCGCGGGCTTTGCGACCATCGCGTTGGCATGACGGCGGAAACCGTCATGCCGTGCAGCGCCTAATCCTCCCAGTCAATGATATAGCGGCAGGTGTCGCACTCGTAGGTGTTGCGTCCCTTGTCGTCGGCGAACTGGCCGATTTTGGCGAGATACAGTTCCGTGTCGAGGTTGATCCTGTCGTGGAGCATGTGGAAGTTGGAAAGCTGGAGGTGGACGCTTTCGCCGGGCTGCCTGGTGTCGATGAGGGTCAAGGTGTCGTGCTTGAGGAAGCCCCGTTCGTTGACCTCGGCGATGTAGAGCGGCCAGCGCGGGAAGTTCTCCCAGATCATGGTGGGTTCGGTGATGTTCCCCACCCAGTAGACGCGCCCGTTGCGGAGCGACTGGAAGAGGTAGGAGATCGAACTTGAACTATAGACGAAGAGGCCGTTGTCGAAGTGCCATGGCCGCGCCGCCGTGAAGGTCCTGCCGCCGTCGTCGCTCCACGAGATCCACTTGACGCCAGGCGTCCCCTCCTCCATGCGGGTGTGCCAGGGCTCGTAGTTGCCGCTGCTTCCGCGCATCACGACGATGATCCGCCCGCTGGCAAGTTCGATGATCGTGGGTTCGAGGAGGCCGCGCGCGCTGTCGAGGTCGGAGACGGCGATCGGCGTGGAGTAGGAGAGCCTGTATCGCCCGACACTCGAGTCCCAGGTGCCGCGCACGACGACCACGCCGCTGCTGAACTCAGGGCAGGAGGGGAAGAACTCGTTGACATCCAGATGGAGCATCTCGCACGCCTTGCCCATGTGGATGGAGAGGGCGAAGAGCAGGTCGCCGTTGCCCGCCAGCGTGATCACGCTCAGCGCATAGCCGCAGTTCCGCTTCAGGAACTCGGGGTCGCCCAGCCCGCCCTCCTCGGGGCCGTCCTCGTAGCGGAGCATCTCGCTGTACAGGGGCTTTCCGTTTTCATCGCAGACGTCGAGGAAACTGTGGTCGAAGAAGCGGCCGCCGACGCCTTTCCACAGCAGATCGTACGCCTCCTTGTGGTTGTTGACGAACAGGCGGTCGAGGCGCAGGGAGACCTGGCGGCGCGCAATGGGGTCGAAGGTGCGCTGGGGCACCCGCGACTGCAGGCGCTCGCCGCCTGGGACGGCGGCGAAGTCGTCCTTGTAGACGTTTTTCCATTCGCCCCAGGTCTTGCCGTTGTCAAGGCTTTCGCGCGCGTAGGCGTTGTTGTGGAAGTCCGATTCCGCGGTGACCACCTTGCGCTCGACGCGGTGGGTGTCGGAGGCGTCCGCATAATACTGGTAGCGCATCTCGGAGGGACCGCCCTTTCGGGCAGGGACGAGGATTTCCTTCTTGACCGTGATTTTCATGTCAATCTCCTTTCAACAAGGTGTCGATGGCGGCGACGAAACGGGATGGGTTCCAGGAGCGGGCGGCGAAGGCGCGGGCTGCAAGGCCCGTCCGCGCGCACAGCGCGGGCGCGTCCAGCAACTTCTCGACGGCGGCGGCAAGGCCCGCGACCCCCGCCTCGGGAGGCACTGCGAAGCCAGTCTCGCCGTCCCGCAGCCACTGGCGGACGCCGCCGCGGTCGAAGGCGACGACGGGGACGGCGTGGGCGGCGGCCTCGGCGCCAGTGAGTCCGAAGGGCTCCTGCCAGCGGAACGGGAACAGCATGAGGTCGCAGCGCTCGTAGATTTGGCGGGCGGGCGAGACGAAGCCAGGCATTTCGACGGGGAGGCGCAGGCGTGCCGCAGTGGCCTGGAGGCGCTCGAAGTCCTCGCCCGCGCCCGCGAGGACGGCGTCGAAGGCGCGGCCGCGCTGGCGCAAACGGTCGAGGACTTCGAGGAAGGTGTCGGCGCCCTTGCCGCGGATCAGCTGCCCGAGGAAGCCGATGCGGGGGCGGCCGCCCTTGAAGCGCGCGGGATCGGGGGCCGTGCACTCCTGGGGGACTTCCACGACGGGCGGGACGACGGCGATGCGCTCCTGCGCAAAGCCGTTGCGGACGAGGTTCGCGCGCATGAATTCGGAGAGGACGATGAGGCGCGGCGCGAAGTGCGCGAGGCGGTAGCGGCGGGGGAAGTCCAGGCAGAGCTCGCGGAAGTCGGGATGGCGTCGGCAGGCGGCGCAGAGGGTGCAGCGCAGATAGGACCACGCGCGCTGGCAGTTGCGGCGTCCGAAGGGGGTGTAGTAGTGGTGGCGCGGGCAGTAGAGGTGGTGGTCGTGCACCACCAGCGCGGCGCGGGAGCCGTGGCGCACGAGAAACCGCTCGAAGAGTTCGCCGTCCCAGATGCGGTGCGCGATCGCCAGGTCGGGCGCGGGCGTGAGCGCGGCGGGGTCGGTGGAGGCCGCGTCGAAGTGGGCGAGATACTCCTCGGCGCCGCGCCCCTCCCGTGCATAGAGCAGCTCGACCCGCCAGCCCCCCGCGCGCAGCACATCGGCGGTGTTGCGCACATATTCTTCGATGCCGCCTTGCGTGCCCGCGATTTCACTGGCATAGAGGATGGTCTTCATGGGGGTCTGTGGCAGGAAGGCGGATGGGGGGGGCCGGATTATCCCGGGCCCGCATTTACCCGGCGTGTGCCGGCGGGCTTGCCCGCCGGTTGGCTTTCCGGGTTTTCCGGATTTTCCGGGTTTTCCGGATTTTCCGGATTTTCCGGATCTTCCGGATCTTCCGGATCTTCCGGATCTTCCGGATCTTCCGGATCTTCCGGATCTTCCGGATTTTCCGGATTTTCCGGATTTTCC
>JAEEGL012029481.1_pt1 | contig 20288 bp, 13 predicted proteins | sample 9134231 | NCBI WGS metagenome assembly JAEEGL01 (sample SAMN16246548, study PRJNA631951) | gut metagenome | biome: gut microbiome; feature: rumen; material: fiber-attached | host: Bos | place: Iran: Karaj | collected 2018-10 | reverse complement strand
GATAACGCGGAAATTATTCAAGAGGAACGGACGATAGAGTTTGGTCATCAGTTTCTTTGCATGCTCGCTCTCAACACCCACCACCACTCGGTCAGGCGACATGAAGTCCTTTATGGCATCGCCCTCCTTGAGGAACTCGGGATTGCTGGCTACGTCGAACTCTATATCGAGATTGCGCTTCTGCAGTTCTTCCATCACCGCCTCACGCACCTTCTGCGAGGTACCTACAGGGACAGTCGATTTGGTGACGAGCAGGACATAGTTGTTCATGCTTCGCCCTACCTCGTGAGCCACCTCGAGCACATACCTGAGGTCAGCCGAGCCGTCTTCGTCGGAGGGTGTTCCTACGGCGATAAACACGATGTTCACCTTGTCGAGCACGGAAGCGAGACTGGTGGAGAAATGCAGGCGTTTTGCCTTCATGTTGCGCAGAACCATATCTTCCAGACCAGGCTCGTAGATAGGGATGATGCCCTGCTGGAGTTGCTCTATCTTCTTGCTGTTTATATCAATACAGGTCACGTCGACCCCCATCTCGGCAAAGCATGTTCCCGAGACCAGTCCTACATAACCAGTTCCTACTATTGCGATATTCATATAATAACCTCTCCCCTGCCCCTCCCCATAAGGGAGGGGTGTTCGGGGTGCTTAATTGTTGATTCTTTCTAGAGTTCTAGGGTTCTAGAGTTCTAGATGTCTAGGGTTCTAGAGCCTCCCCTGAGGGGCATTATTGTCCAGTGGACAATGATGGTTGCGGCATTTTGCGTGGATTAGAGGGGTTTACTCGTCATCCGAGTAGTAGTTGTACGAGTTCTTCTTCTTTCTTCGACTGCCGTAGCCATATCCGTATCCGTAGCCGCCTCCGTATCCGTATCCGTAGCCGCCATATCCGTAGCCATAGCCATATCCGTAGCCATAACCGTATCCGTAGCCGTATCCCTTGCCATAACGCAAGCCGTGGCGCTCGGTAGGTATGTCGGAGAAGATAATCTGTATCTTGTCGGAGTGGTCTTGAGCCAACTGCTGCAGAGTGTTCTTGGCGAAATTGCGGTTGGTCTGCATGCAACGGATGACGTAGAGCGTGATGTCGGTCTGCTCCACAAGTGCGTATGCATCAGGCACTTGTCCGATAGGCGAAGAGTCCATGATGATGAACTCGTAGCGCTGACGAAGAATCTTGAACAACTCCGAGAGTTTCTCGCTGCGTATCAACTCTCCAGGGTTTGGAGGCACCGTACCAGCAGAGATGAGGTCGAAGTCGAATGCCTGATTGTGCTGTATCACCTCCTCGAGTTCACACTCTCCGATGAGGTAGTTGGTCAGACCTTTGTCGTTCTCCACACCCAGACGCTCGTGCACGTTAGGTTTGCGCATATCGAGGTCGACGAGTATGGTAGGCTTGCCCGTCATGGCATACAACGCCGCCATGTTGGTAGAGAGGAACGTCTTTCCGTCGCCCGACTGTGTGGATGTGATACATAGTGCAATACCCGTCTTGCGCTGCACAATAAACTCTATACGCGTACGTATACTACGCAGCATCTCGGCATACGAGGAACGCGGATTCTTCTTGACGAGTGTGGGGTTCTCCGTCTTGGCATGACGCACCGAACCGATGAGGTGGAACACCGATAGCGCTTCTGCCTCCTTCGGAGTACGCACCTTGTTGTTCAGGAGTTCCGACAGGATGACCAGCAACAGCGGTATGATAAGTCCGATAAGCAGATACTTGGTGGTGGTCTTTCGCTTCTGCGAAGAGTTGGTCACCGACGTTGTACGAGCCGTATCCAGAATGTCGTTGTCAGGCATGTTGCTTGCCTTCTGTATCTCGGCTTCGGCACGCTTCTGAAGGAAGAAAGTGTAGTAGTTGTCGTCGATACGGTAGTTGCGCTCGATAGCCACCATCTGCAGTTCCTTCTCAGGCAGTTTCTTTATGTCGCGCTCCACCTGTGCGTATCTGTCTTTCAGGTCTTTCTTCTCTATCTCGAGCGAGGCACGCATGGAATGCACCACCTCGTTGATAGCCTCCTTCACGTTCTCGATGTCCTTGGTGTATTTGGCGTAGTAGACGTTCTTCTCGCTCAGTTCGCCTCGCTGTATACGCAGGTCGTTGAGTTGCTGCACCAGCGTCATGAGCATCGGTTCGTTCAGTCCCAGCGATGAAGGCGCTGCCACACCACCCTGCTCCATGTTCGTCTTGATGTAGTTCTCCAGATAGTTCAGATAGGTCTCCTTCAGGTTGAGAGCCATCTCCTGACTGTCGTAACTCTCCATCTTCGCCATGAGCGTACCAGCATACGAGCCCACGTCCACGAACTTGTTCTCCTGACGGAAATTGGTCATAGCACCCTCGGAAACCACCAGCGACTGCTGCAGGAGTTCCAACTGCTCGTTTATGAAGCGTATGGAGTTGTCTGCCACGTCGTTCTTGCGGTTGAGGTTGTCCTCGAGGAAGCATTTGCAAAGCATGTTGATGAAGTCGCAGTCGCGCTGCGGTGTCTCGCTGACCAGCGATATCCTCAATACCGACGAGCCCTCGCTGACGAAAGCCAACGACAGACGGGACGAGAAGTCGCTTACCAGAGAGCCTCTGTCGCGGAAGCGGAAGTAGATTTTACCGCTACGAACCATGTTGTCGGTAGGCATGATGACGCAGTCGAAGAGGTCGGTCTTCAACTGTTCGCCATATCGGGTCTCGGCATGAAAATGCGAGTCTTTGTCCTTCGAAGATATCTCCAGAATCCCGTCTTCATGGATGTTGAGTTCGAACATCTCGCCATACGCAAACGAACTGACGCGCTGGGCATTGATGATGACTGGCGTAGTGTTGTAGATATTACGCGTCTTGAAACGCCCCTGCGTGATATAGTCCACATGCATGAAAGGCAAGGAGTCGACCACACGACACATGAGGTCGTAGCCGCTCAGCATGATGACCTGGTTGTTGACGTTCTTGTATCCAGCATCCACACCGAAGCCCTGCATGAGGAAGGTGTTGCCTCCGTAGGAAGGTCCGTACTCTTTGATGATGATAGTACCCGACGATACATATTGCGGTATCCACTTGCGGTTCTGGAGCATGGCAAGAGCCATCGCTATCACAGCGGCAATCACGAACAGATACCAGTAAGACAATATCTTCAACGCCCAGTCAAGCAGGTCGAACTTGAAGTTCTCCTCCTCGAACGGATTGTTCTGTTGTTGCGTATTTGCAGGTTTCGGAGTTGTATTTTCCATACTGATGCTATTTCAGGTTTACGGCAGTATGCCATCTCTTGTGCAGGTCTTTCTAGAACCACGGTGTGAAGTTGAGCACCGTCACAAGAAGCGAAATCGACGATGTTATGAGAGCCAGAAATCCGCTGTAGGAAGCCACTTTGTAGAAACTGCCTTTCGAGCGTGCCACATAAATCACATCGTTGGGGTAAATATAATAGTATTTCGAATCGATAATCGTGTTGGTACGAATGTCAAACTCCAGTATCTCTGGGTCGCCTTCGCTCTTCGGGCGCACTATTTTCACATGTTTGTGGTCGGCTCCGTCACGCAGGTCACCCGACATGGCAAGCGCCTGATAGATGGTCAGTTTGTCGCGATAGATGGGGAAAGTACCAGAGTTGATATCGCCTATCACCGTGAAAGTCTTGTTGTAGATGGAGAGTTTGATTTCGGCATCTGGGATAATCTCCTTGAATGCCTTCTCCACTTCCTGACGCGCCTCTTCCATGGTCAACCCTTCCACGTGAATAGGTTTGAGGAAAGGTATGTCGATGGTGCCGTCGGAGTAGATACGGTAGGAGTTCACGTCGTTGGTGCTCATGCTCGTTCTGCCTGCGGTCATCACCTTAGAGATTGTCTCGTCCATGGTGATAAGTCGATAGATGACCTCATCGTTCACCTTCAGTCGGTATGGCTCATACTCGGCAGGCTCGTAGTGCGGCAACTTCTTTCTGTCCTGCAGCAAACCCACGGCACGATGAGGATAGCAACCCGAGAGCATAAATGCCAGGGCTACAGTCAGCATCAACGCAATATGTTGGAATCGCTTATTCATTTGCCTGTACTATTTACCTGCTTCCGCAGCATTTTTGATTCTCATTACGAGCGAGTAGATGAACACTCCGAAGGAGATTGTACCCGCAGTCACCGAGATGGCGGTTGCCAACGAGTTGATACCGAACGAGTAGCCTGGTATCTTGCGGATGTAAATCACGTCGTTGGGTTCCACATAGTAATACTCCGAGTTGATGATATCCGCCGAGCGCACATCGAAGTTCATTATGATGGTGGAGTCGCCCACCTCGCGAACTATCTTGATGTCGGAGCGGTCGCCGAAGTCGGCTATGTCGCCTGCCATAGCAAGCGCCTCGAAGATAGTCACCTTCTCTTTGGGCAGCGTGTATCTGCCCGACTTCATGCCTATGATAGAGAATGTTCTGCCCACCACCTGCACTTCCACTGCCAGATTCGGCATCGAACCCTGCTGGATTATCAGTCCTTGCAGTTTCTCTTCCAGAAGCAGTTTCACCTGACGGGTGTTCAAATCCTTCACGTACACGAGTCCGAGCGTGGGGAAGTTGATGTAGCCGTCCTTGTCAACCAGATAAGTGTACAGGTCGGAGTTGGAATTGGCACTGTTGCTGCGAGCCAACTGACGCATATTGGTCATTGTGGCACCCGCATTGAACAAGGCGGTTATCTTCTCGTCGATGCTGTACACCTGAACGAACAAACGGTCGTCAGGCTGAAGGATATAGTCGGTGTAGAGCAGAGTATCGGTGTAGGAAGGTATTTGTCGGTCGGGCTCCTGCATGTAATTCACCTTTTTGGAGGTGACGCAGGAACTCATGGCAAATACAGCCAACAGCACCAATATCGCATATTTGTATCTCATTATCTTCATCTTGCCGCGTAATAGGGCATTTTAAGTGGCTGCAAAGTTACAAAGAATATCGCAAATAGCCAAATATTATTTGTATTATATACAAAAAACAAAAAGAGAGCGCCCTTTCGGAGCGCCCTCTTCATGCTATGGAAAAGTGTGTTATTGAGCCAGTTTGGCGGTTATTTCCTCATACTTCTGGTCCATGTGCATACGATAGTAGAGGGTCTTCAGAGTAATCATATAGCTGCGATTCTCTGGGTCAAGCTCGTGTGCTTTCTCGAAGAAAGGAAGCGACTGTGCGAACACTTCGTCCATCTCCTGGAGAGCTTTCTTATACTCGCGGTTGTCGGAGATATAAGCAGCATCCTCGTTCATCTTCACTGCACGGTTGTAGTATACACGTCCTTTGCCTGCCTGTGCATCTGCCAGAGTCGGGTCGAGAGCAAGAGCTGCGTCGAAGTCCTTGAGAGCGGCTTCGTATTCCTTTGCATTCTCCTCGAGGTTACCGCGGATGTGATAATACTGTGCAACGTTGGGCTCGCGCTCGATAGCCTTGTCCAGGTAGTCGATAGCGGTCTGCTCCTGACCTGAGAAGATATAGAAATTGATGAGATTCTGGAGGAACCAGGGCTCAGCGGGGAACTTCTCGATAGCGTCCTTCAGCACACGTACGAAATTGACGGTATCCTTCAGTTCTACATACTCCTGATAGAGGAACTGGTTGACAGCGATAGCCTCATAGTTGCCGTTTTTCATCTTCTCGAAGATAGCAATTGCTTCAGGATGCATACCAGCCTGGGTTGCGAACAGACCAGTGTAGTAGAGATATTGCTCGTAGATGGTGTCCTTCGGCAGTTTGGCCTGGATTTTCTCTTCCTGCATCATCTCCAAATCTGGAATATCGACGTGCATCTTGAATACCTCATAAGCCTTGGCGAAATCGCGTCTGTCGTTGAGCACGATGCCGTATTTTACGAGGTCCTGAGCATTGTAGTACTCCAGCATTTTCTGCTGGATATTCTTGTGGGTCTTGGTATCCACTTTCTCTTTGCCCTTCTTGTCGATAACGGGAGTCATAGCCATCTTGTCAGCCTTGACGAAGTATTTGTACGATTCGCATACAGCCTTGCCTTTGGCCTCGTCGTCGGTCTTGCCAGTGAGCAATCCCTGAGTCATCAGATACTCGTTCTCCTTGTATCCTATCATACCTGCCCAATACCATGTATCAGCCAAGCCTTTGGTAGACTCATCCTCAAGAGCCAGACCTATGAGTTCACGTGCTCCTGCGAAGTCAGGACTTTCTGTCGACATTGCTTTGTTTTTAGCTTTGTTGACATTCGATTTCTGCGCATAGCAACTTGTTCCCAACAGAACAACTGCTATCATAAAGATTACTTTTTTCATGATTGTATGGGTTTTTGCGTTTTGTTATTCGTTGTTTTCTGATGTATCTACAACTTCCGTGCCAGAAACGTTTTCACCTCCTTCGGTTGTTTCATCTACGGATGTCGATTCGGTGTTCTCTGCCTCTTCTTTAGGCACGATGCAACCGAATGCAAGCTCATCCTGACGCTTCTGGAGTTCAATCAGTTTCACACCCTGAGTTACACGACCTTGAACGTTTATTTTGTCGATTGCCATACGGATGGCGATACCCGACTTGTTGATAAGCATCAGGTCGTATTCGTCGGTCACTGCATCGATGCTGACCAGTTTGCCAGTGCGCTCGGTGATGTTGATGGTTTTCACGCCCTTACCACCACGGTTGGTGATACGGTAGATGGCTTCACCCGTCTCGTCATCGAGAGCAGTACGTTTACCATAGCCTTGTTCGGAAACCACGAGGATAGTCTCGTTGGAGCCCTTCTCCACGCATACCATGCCCACTACGCAGTCTTCGCCGTCTTCGTCGAGAGTGATGGCACGAACACCTGTTGCTGTACGGCCCATGGCGCGAACCTTGTCTTCGTTGAAGCGGACAACCCTGCCGTTTCTGCTTGCCACGAGAATCTCCGACTGACCGCTGGTGAGAGCCACGCGAATCAATTGGTCTTCCTCACGCATGTTGATAGCGCGAATACCTGTAGCACGCGGACGACTGTATTGCTCCAGGAGAGTCTTCTTTATCACACCTTCCTTCGTTACGAAGACGAGATAGTGCGAGTTGACGAACTCAGCGTCATTCAAGCCCTTGATGTTGATGAATGCACGCACCTTGTCACCCTTCTCGATGTTGATCATGTTCTGGATAGCACGACCTTTCGAAGTTTTTGCTCCTTCGGGAAGTTCGTAAACCTTAATCCAGTAGGCACGACCTTTCTCTGTGAAGAACATCATGGTTGAGTGCATCGAAGCGGTATGTACATACTCTATGAAGTCTTCGTCGCGACTTGCACCTGCCTTCGATCCGATGCCTCCTCTACCCTGCTGACGGAAGTCGCTCAGAGGAGTACGCTTGATGTATCCGAGATGGGAGATGGTGATAACCATATCGTCGTCGGCATAGAAGTCCTCGGGATTGAATTCTTCTGATGCATACACTATCTTGGTGCGGCGTTCATCGGCATATTTGTTTTTTATCTCAAGGAGTTCTTCCTTAATCAGGTCGTAGCGAAGTGCCTCGCTGGTAAGGAGTTGGTTCAAATGTTCGATGGTCTTCTCCAGTTCGGCATACTCGTTTTTGAGTTCATCGATACGCAGACCTGTCAACTGACTGAGACGCATATCCACTATTGCCTTCGACTGCAGGTTGTCCAGATTGAAGCGGTTCTCAAGAGCAGTCTGCGCCTCTGCGGGAGTGCGACTTGCGCGAATCAGATGAACAACTTCGTCGATGTTGTCCACTGCGATGATTAATCCTTCCAGTATGTGGGCACGCTCTTGTGCTTTCTTAAGTTCGTAGCGGGTGCGGCGTGTAACCACTTCCATACGGTGAGCAATGAAGTAGCCTACCAAGTCTTTCAGATTCAGCAGCATCGGACGGCCGTTCACCAAAGCGATGTTGTTTACGGAGAACGACGACTGCAGAGCCGTGAACTTATAGAGTTTGTTGAGCACCACGCTTGCGTTGGCATCGCGTTTAATCTCCACCACGATGCGCACATCGCGCTTCGAGTGGTCTTGAATGTCGCTTATGCCTTCTATCTTCTTGTCGCTTACGAGTTCGGCTATGTTCTTCACCAAATCCGACTTCACCACTCCGTATGGTAGTTCGCTGATCACTATGCGCTCTTTGCCGTTTTCGTCGGCCTCAATGTCTGCTTTCGAGCGGATAACCACACGACCACGACCAGTCTCGTATGCATCGCGTACGCCTGCATAACCGTAGATTGTGCCTCCTGTCGGGAAATCGGGAGCCTTGATGTAGTGCATTAGTTCGTCAACTGTGATATCCTCCACTTCGGGATTCTGGATGCGTGCCTCTTTGTTTTCCACATAAGCCACACAACCGTCTATCACTTCGCCGAGGTTGTGGGTAGGCATGTTGGTTGCCATACCTACGGCAATACCGCTTGCTCCGTTCACCAGCAAATTGGGGAAGCGTGTGGGGAGCACTGTAGGTTCGCGAAGCGTGTCGTCGAAGTTAAGTTGCATATCCACAGTATCCTTCTCTATGTCGCGAAGCATCTCTTCTGCCAGTTTGCTCAAGCGTGCTTCGGTATAACGCATTGCTGCAGGACTATCGCCGTCCACCGAACCGAAGTTGCCTTGACCGTCAACCAGCGGATAACGCATTGCCCAAGACTGAGCCATACGAACCAGAGTGCCATAGATACTCGAGTCACCATGCGGGTGATACTTACCCATAACTTCACCGACGATACGAGCCGACTTCTTTGTAGGTTTGTCGCTGTTGTTGCCCAACTCGTTCATTCCAAACAGCACACGGCGGTGTACTGGTTTGAATCCGTCGCGCACGTCAGGCAATGCACGACTTACAATTACGCTCATCGAATAGTCGATATAGGAGTTTCGCATTTCCTCATCGATATTCACTTTCAAAATTCTGTCGTTGTCAATCATATATGTTTGTTTTGTTTGTTATGTACGTATTCAAGGTGTTCGAGGTGCCGATTCCGAAGCCGACTCAAGCCGAGTGTTAGCCGAGTAAATGCTTGCATTTTGACCTCGGCGAAACCGAGACTGGCAACATAAGTTAGTGAATGTTGAAGCCGAGTGTTAGCCATCTTTTTCATCACTTCATCCGCCCTTTTCTACACCTTATTAAAATAATGTACAAAGATACTGCATTTTTTCGAATTACGCAAATATTTTCGATATTTTTAATTCAAAAACAATTTTCGACACCCCCTCGGTGAAATACACAAAACGTCTCAGAAGGCAAATATCGCACTTCTGAGACGTCTTTGGGTTAAATCCGCCCCAAAAAAATCGAGGATTTTAGGCTATTACCCGTTTTTTGAGTGATTTATGCTTCTGTCAGTCGAGAAATTGCCAGAATTCCATAGGCAGATATACGTTTTTCATCTGCACTGCTTCTTTGAAGAGAGGGGCAACTTCAGCTGCGGTGTAACCCGCTATTCCACAACCTACGGCAGTAACCAGAAACACAAGTTCATTATGCTGTTGTGCACACTCCAGAAAGCGCTTCACTGCTCTGCAGAGACTATTGTAGCCTTCCATGGTAGGTAGCGCGTAGGTTCTGCCTGTTATTCCTTCGCCTACACCCCATTCCGCTCCGAAGTGCTTGAAGGCAAACCATGCAGCTCCACCTCCATGCATACCGTTTATGTTACTACCGAACACGAATATCTCGTTGTCGGAGAGTGTGGATATCCTGTCGCTTGCAACACGCTTTCCGTCGGCTATATACGCATTTGCTGACATAAGCTTATTCACCTTTATAGAGGTTGATGTACTCCATTATCTTGTCGATGCACTCACGGCTGAAGTCGTTGCGCAGATTCTTGTTGGTCTCCACCTTGTGGCAAACGGGGTAGATATTTCCCCAGTCACCGTCAAGATCGATCTGTGCGCGTATCAGAGCTGATATCATGGCCACTGCCCTACTATCAGGACTTCTTCTTACAGCCTCTTTGCCAAGCACGTCAGCGCGTCTTACGTCAAAATAGTCGTCCATAGCTTTCACGTATGCAAACACTATCATCTGCTCACCCGACATGCCGTCGAACACGTGTTGTTTGCTGTCAATGCCGTTGTGTTTAACATAGTAGGTCACCAGTTCGGGATAGTGATGCTGACCATTGAAATCCCAACCGATATAGTTAATCAGGCACAGACGGTGCTCCACAGGGATATCGGCGTTGCAAAGAAAAGCCATCACTCCATCTGACCAACCAGAAGCATCGAACATCTCGTAGGGAGGGAACTTGGGTGTTGCATCTTTCGATGCTTGATAGACGGTCCAGAAATGTGTACTCGTAAGAGGAGAATCGGCGAAAACCAATGCTGCCGAACTGATTGTCAGCAAGCATATCAAAGTTAATCGTTTCAGCATAGTTGTATGTTTTTAAGTTATATTCTGTCAGCAAACATCGTTCGGGGTTTAGAATCCGAACTTGAAGTATATCATAAGTCCTCGGGGGATGCAGAGCGACATGGCGGCTCGCGAGTGGCGTTCTTCCTCCTCGAAGTTGAACTCTGTCAGTTCCGTTCCGAAGTCATAGAGATTGTAGCCGTATAGTTGCACTTCGAAGGTCTTGTCTTTCCAGAATCCGGTGTATGAGACGTTGAAGTCAAGGTTGAAGAAGGCGTCTTTACGGCAACCGAAGTTGTTGTCAGTCAAGTTGATACCACGTGTGTCGCGCGCCCATACTGCTGCCTGCGTGCCGTTGGCATCGGTCTCGGTGTCAACATTGAAGTTGGTGAAGGGCTGACCGTCTTTGAATTTGAAACTGGTGCCTATTTTCCAACTTTTGGTAATGTTGTATGCTGCCACGAGTCTCGCTATGAAGGCACGATCCTGGTCGGTTCTTCCAGAGCGTGGCCATTTGCTGCCGGGGTTGCGCTCCACCAGATTCACGTTGGGATTGGCTGTGATGTCGTCAAGCGTGCCTATGTCGTTGTTTTTAGGTCCGCACGACATCTGAGCCTGCGACACCATCAAATAACTCTGCCAACTGACGCTCACATACCATTTCCTGCCAGTATATGCATATTTGATGATATTCGATGCCAGATAGGGCGTGTTGGAGAAAAAGTTCGATCCGATAGCGTCGGCATAGCGGACCACATAGCGTTGTTCGCCGGGATTAAGCATGTAGACAGGATAGGAATAGACCTCGTCTTTCACGTTTCTTACCGAGGTCACAAAGTGCCCGTACTCCTCGGCAGGCACTGCGAAATGCGACTCCCACTGACCGTAGTATTTTCTGTAAGTGGAGAGTATGCTAATCTGATGACGGCCCTCTTTGCCAAGGGTGAAGATGATAGGCCAGTCAATCACGAGATACTGCGGTTGCAGCATATGTTTGTCCAGCGAGCGATACTGTCCTCCCGATGTCTGCAGAAGTGTGCCGCCGGGCATATAGAAAGAGCCGTTCAGATAGTCTTCTGAAAAGTAGCACAGATGTTCGGCGTTGAACTGCATGCGGTAGTTGCCGAGTGTGAGTTCGGTCATGAACCATCTGGCGGGTTTGAAGTGAAAACTGATCTGTGCTTGCCATGAGGGGCGCACCATCGACTTGCCCCTGCGTAGCAGTATACCATCGAGTGTGACATCGAGTTTGGCGTATAGTTTGAACCAATCCACGGGTTCGTATTCCGACTCCACTCCGAGTGTGTTTTCCAGAATTCCTCCCGCGAAGGCGTTGCTGCTCCATTGCCACGTGCCGAGGGGGATTTGTTCGGTTGAGAACTGCGTCTGCATGTACATCTCGTTGGAGAAAGTATTCTGTTTGGGCGAGAAGCAGAGCATGCTGTTGTATCCCTCGTAATGCAGTCGGAGCCATGGCAGGAACTGATATTTCACATCGGCTTTGGCGCTTACTTCGTGCCAATTGCCGTCAGGCATGAAGGGGAAAAAGGTCTCTCCATCCTGGTCGATGATGTTTCTTCTGTATGAAAGGTTTCTATGCAGCAGTGTGTTGCATTCGTAGGTGATGCCTGCCGTCCAGTTGAGTTCCGGTTGGCTTTTTTCAGCATCTCTCCAGTAGAGCGATGCTGAGTAGGTTTGGTTCTGCATCCGTTCGTCGGTGTTGTATCCGAGTTCCAGTCCGTAGTTCTCACGCATGGATGCGTGGAGCATGTAGTGCATGGTGGCATACTGCTGCATTCGTCCTGAAGGCAGTTCGCCATATGCCTGCACGGAGTAGTAGTTGTCGGGATACAGACTATTGAGACCTGTCTGGTTGAAGTCGGGCAGGAGTCGTTGTCCGTATGTGGCATAGAGGTGCTGCAGATAGGTTTTGTCGCCTGTCTTGCTCCGGAAAGCGTATTGTGCTTCCAATTCGCCGCTACCAACAGTTCGCTGACGGTTCTCGGCAGGATTGAGTCCCGATTCGGGTTTGTAGAAGCGGTCGGATGCCGTCTTATGGAAGAGGTGTATCAGATATTTGGTCGTGACGGATATGCCTCCAAGACCTCCCACGTTGCCTCGTGCAGCCACGTAGTTCTCCGATTGTGCGGAGGGTGTAAACTGCAGACGACTCTCGTAGGTATCGAGCGTGACGTCGTGCTGTTGCAGGTTGGGTCGGAACGAAGATGATCCTGTGTGGAAACGGCTATCGATGCGGAAATTGTCGTAGTAGATACGGTTTTGCCGATAGGAGTTACCCATTACGGAGTACAGCAGTCGGTCGGGCGTGCTCCACCCTCCTGTCGTTTCGTATTGATATACAATGTAGTCGTTTCCGTTGTCGAGCCAATGTGCGAGGTCGCCTGTGTGGTAGCAGTCGCGGAAGAAGGAGGCGGATGTGGTGTCGATGCCCGCATACGGACTTCCTTCGGCCCACGCGCCCATTATGATGCTCAATGCCGCAGCAAAAAGAAATATTCGTTTCATGTTGCAAAGATACAACAAAAAGTCGGATTATGAAAATGGGAAAAAAGAAAAGACAACAGACTGCTGGTTGAAGGATTCTGTAATCATGAGTCAGGAGTCATGACAATTAGTATTTGTTATCTACTTCCAGATTCTTGATTCCTGACCCCTGACTCCATTCTAAATACAGAAAAATTTCTTTAATCAAAATCCCTGTTTTTGATGAAAAATGCTCAGTTTTTTGAAAGAAAATCATAGTTTTTGGCAGGTTTTTGCTACAAAAAAGAGTGCTTTTTCGTGAAAATCATGGAATTTGGTAACATATGCAACTTTTCCTAAAGCCAAGTATTATACTACTTTAAGCCATGTGTTAGGAGTAATTGTTACATTGTTGCATATAAATGTATGCGAATATGCACTTTCCCGCCTCTCACTACCCCCATTTTGCTACTTCAGAGATAGCAAAATAGACTCTTTTTCCATATACAGAAAATGCCATATGTATCATATTAACGCTTACGGGTGTTGGCAAGGTCTTCTTTTTGAAGTCTTACCATTGCTTCACGGGTGTCCTCGTGCAGACCGAAGGAAGTCAAACGAACGTAACCTTGTCCTGATCGACCGAAGCCGACACCGGGAGTGCATAGCACTTGACAACGGTTCAGCATCATGTCGAAAAAATCCCATGAGTCGATTCCTCCGGGAGTGCGAAGCCATATATATGGTGCATTCTTACCTCCATATACACCAAAACCCAACTGGCTCAGACTTTGACGAATAATGGCAGCATTCTGTTTGTAGTATGCTATATTCTCCATTATGCCTGCTCTCCCCTCTGGTGTGTAGATAGCCTCTGCTCCACGCTGTGAGATATAGGAAGCTCCATTGAACTTGGTACATTGCCGGCGATACCACATCTGCTGCAAACCTGTCTCCCGTGGAACAACGGTATATCCACAACGCACTCCGGTAAAACCGGCCGTCTTGGAATAACTCCGCACTTCTATCGCAACTTGTTTTGCACCTGGCAATTCGTAAATGCTGTGAGGCACATCATCGTCCTCTATGAAAATCTCGTATGCGGAATCGAAGATGATGATGCTCTTGTTTTGAATGGCATAATCGACCCATTGTTGCAGTTGCTGACGATCAAGAGTGGTGCCTGTGGGATTATTGGGGAAGCAGAGATATATAATATCGACATGCTCACGCGGGAGTTCAGGTACGAAATCGTTTTCAGCAGAGCATGGTAAATATACTATGTTGCTCCATTGTCCGTCCGTAAACCTTCCTGCGCGTCCTGCCATCACGTTGGTATCGACATATGCGGGATAGACGGGGTCAAGCACGGCAACCCGGTTGTTTCTTGCAAAGAGTTCGCTTGTATTACCCAGATCGCTTCCTGCTCCATCAGAGATAAAGACCTCATCGATATCGAGATCGATACCTAGCGGTAGATAGTCGTTGTCTACGATGGCATGACGCAGAAAGTCATATCCCTGCTCCAAACCGTAGCCATGAAAAGTGTCGGCATGCGCCAGATCTTCCACAGCGCGATGCATAGCATCAATCACAACTTTCGGAAGAGGGCGGGTCACGTCGCCTATACCAAGTTTGATGAGTCGCTGTTCGGGATGCCGAGCCTGATACTCTGAACCACGATGCATCACCTCAGTGAACATGTAGTTACTTCTGAATTGCGAAAAATATCTGTTCTTTCTCATAGTTGTATTTCTCCTGAAAAAACTTCTGTTGCTGTGCCAGTCATAAGCACTATGCCGTCTGCAGTATGCTGAATATATAGGTCTCCCCCACGGAGATGTACGGTCACCATACTGTCGGTTTTGCCCTCCGCTATGGCAGCCACCACCGAAGCGCAAGCGCCTGTACCACAAGCCATTGTCTCGCCGGAGCCTCGCTCCCAGACACGCATTCGTATCTCACTGCGGTTGACTATCTGTACAAACTCCACGTTCACTCCGCCTTTGATGGCTTTTTCCATGCGCGCTCCTTCCTCATGTGTATCAACTGCATCCACATCATCCACGAAGCAGACAGCATGAGGGTTTCCCATACTTACGAATACAAAGTCACGACCGAACATATTCTGCTTACCGCTGACCACAGCCATTCCCATGTTGACTTGTACCAGGCCTACTTTGCCGTTTTCAAGCTGCAGGTGCAGATGTTTGATGCCGCATAGTGTCTCCAGTGTTATATCTGTTTTAGTGGTGAGTCCGTGTTCGAACACATACTTTCCGATGCATCGCGAGGCATTGCCGCACATCTCGGCCTCAGAGCCGTCGGCATTAAAGATCCGCATGCGGAAATCTGCTATCTCTGACGGCATGATGAGTACGAGTCCGTCAGAGCCTACCCCTGTATGGCGGTTGCTGACGCGCATTGATAAGGCGGAAGGATTGTCTAAGTTCTGTTTCAGGCAATCTACATATACATAGTCGTTGCCAAGACCGTGCATTTTGGTGAAAAACATAGTCGTTTTAGTTAAAAGTTCATAATTATACAGGATTGATTCTTATAGGTACTTATTTGCCCTATTAAAGTCAAAAGAAAATTTGTTTGAAGAAGTGGACAGCGTGGGTAACTACCTCTTTGCGATGAGCGGTGATGGTGTGGTTGACGCCAGGAATGACGCGGAGTTCGGCATGATCGCCGTAGGTCTCCTGATATTTTTCGCTGCACCAAAGCGGCACAATGCGGTCTTTGTTGCCATGCAGGAGTAATACAGGTCCCTGAAAGGCTGCTGCCGTGCCGAAGATGTCTAGTTGCTGTGTTGAGACGAGGTATTCTCTTCCAAGTTTCATAGATCCCCAGCACACTATGTATTCGGGTGGATCAAGAGGATCGAATCGTGCGTTGAAGAACTTGCCTGCCTGACAAGCATCTTTGATGACTGATCCTGGTGCCACGAGCACCACCCCAGCGGGTATGTTTCTTTCTGTCTGAGCGGTGTGTTCGGCAGCAAGCCGTCCTGCCATCATCGAGGCGATGACTCCACCCTGCGAATGTCCGAGCAGTCCTACCCTACTTACATACTGAAGAGTCAGCACATAGTTCCAAACGGCGCGTGCATCGGCGAGTTCTTTTTCGATGGTCATATCCTGCAGTCGTCCATCGCTTTTACCGTGTCCGTCGAAGTCGAGTCGTATGGATGCGATGCCTGCTTTGGCGAGTGCCTTGGCGAAGGAGGGGATAGGAACGAAATCTTTATTAGCAAAGATGCCGTGCATCAAAATTACCATTGGCAGTTGCTGTGTTGTAGTGTCGAATCCGTCGGGAAGCATGATCTTACATGCGATTTTGCCTTGTGACCCGTCGATTTCCAACTTATGCTCGTTTCGTTTGCATGCCTGCAAGTGCAGCAACTGCGCTAGCAACAACAGACCTATCAAAACATTTCTTTTCATATTACGTAGGGATTAGGTATAACTGATTACGGTTTACAAATATTACCACTTGTCAGAGCGGAAGGGATTGACGGGAAGGCCGTCGACTGAACGCAGATTGCAGACGGGATTGTCAGCCCATGCATAACGCACGGCAATAGGCATAACGACCTCGTCAGACCATACCTCCACACAGTCGGAAGCCACCACACGCGCCTTCGCTACATGCCAACTTCCATCAGTAGACGCCACGATGAAACCCTTCACATCGTCTGACAGAAGGAGAGGCGAGCCATCGGCAGGGATAGAGAAACGGACACGCAGGCGACCGTCAACAACCGTGTAAGAGCTATATTCGGGTGCTGAGCATACCACATCCATTCCGTAGGTTCTCCTCAGCGCCAGACGAGCCAGACGGGCAGCCACCTCCTGTTTGTTCTTGGGATGGATATCGTCAGCTTCACCCAGATCGATGTTGCCAGCCATACCCACGTTGGGCAGATGCAGGACGGAGGTCTGCGCCTCACGAAGCAACGCCCACTCCGACTCGGGTTGCAGTTCTGACACGGCAAGATAATTGGCTAATTGCACGAAATAGAAAGGCATGTCGGGATGACGGAATTGTTCCCGCCAGTCGCTGACGAGCGTCTGGAAAAGGGCCTCATACTGCTTTGCGCGACCCACATTGTTGCATCCTTGATACCAGATAACTCCAGCCATAGGAAACGAGAGCAGAGGGTTGATCATACCATTGTAGAGCACCGTTGGATAGCAGGCACTGGCGGGCGAAAGTGGCTGAGTGGGGAGTTTGCTGAGCGTGCATCCTATGCGGTATTTCCACAACCCTGCCAGACTGAGCGAGCCCTTCTTTGGATGGTCGATGCGCACATCGTCAGGATTGCCGTAGATGCCACCTCCTCCACCCGTGTCGAGGACGCGCACCACGAGAGTATGCATGCCGGGAGAGGCCATCTGCGCAGGGATGGTGTACCGACGGGGAACATTATATCCTGACCCGTGAGCTATCATTCTACCGTCCAAATAGACATCGTCGTAGTCGTCGATACACGCCAGATGCAGAGTTAGGTCCCCTTTCCACGACTCGGGGATGGTGAACCGCTTTCTTAGCCACACTATTCCGTCGAAACCCGGGAGGACGGATGCATCGAAGAGTTCTGGGATGCACATCTCGCCCCATGAACTATCGTCGTAGTCGGACTCGGTCCATTGCTGACCGTCGGCACTCCCGTCGCGGTCGACCAGACTGGCCTCTTTATACCATGATTCATATTGTTTTTCGTAGTTCTGCCAGATACGTGCAGGATCGAGCCCTACCGACTGCATGTTAGCTATCATCTGCTCGAACCCCATGATGTCAGTCATCCGCTCGATGCGTATCCACGCTTCGGCAGGCGTTCCACCCCAACTGGAGTTGATGACTCCCACGGGGACATGGAGGCGGCTATTGAGTTCGCGAGCAAAGAAATAGCAGAGAGCGGAGAACTCGGGAATGACATTTGGAGAGCATCGTTGCCAACCGGTTGCCACCGATCCGTCAGTACACGGGAAGACGGACGAGAGAGTATCGAGCGGAGTGAAAGAGTTGTTTTTTCTGACTTGGAAAAGGCGTATATCGGGATGGTCGGCGGCCTGAATCTCCTGCTCGTAGTTTTTCACCTTTCCCCACCCTGCGAGCGGCATCTCCATGTTGCTCTGCCCGGATCCGATCCATACTTCGCCGACCATCACATCATCGAGCACGAGTTTCTTGCCATCGGAGAAAACAAGTCGGTAAGGTCCTCCTGCGGAAGGCGTGGAGAAGACCAGGGTGAAACGGCCGTCGGCATCGGCTTTCGTAGTGAGCGACTGACCGGGAATACCTGAGAAAGAGACTTTGGACTTGGGTTTGGCCGTGCCGGCGAGGGTGACAGTGGACTTCTGCTGGAGCACCATATGGGAGGTGTAGACGGAAGGAAGGGCGACCCTGGCTTGCAGAGCGAGGCAGCATGCAGCTGCCATTACCAACGCTGAAAGACGATGTTTCATTATATCATTTTTTATAAGCAACACTAAGCACCATTGGAGCAAATAAGCACCATGCGGATCTAAAACGTAACAACGGACAAAGTTACGTAAAATATTTGCAAAACGCAAATATTGAGTAAAAAAATATTCAAAAACAAAGGAAACAACTGACCGTTCAGAAAAAATTATAAACAACAATTATTATATTACATACATAGAAAAGCATAGAATGAGATGCATGGAGAAGTATCTCGGTTATCTCCACAACCAAAAGTTGATGAAAATGAAAAAATCCGTGCTCATCTCCAGAATCCGTGGCATCCGTGGGAGACCAAGGATACAGAAAAATCTACGCGAGACTGCCAAAATGGCAGTGGAGGAAGCGGAAAATGGATTCGGCACAAGAGTTGATTGGAAAGCATTGACAACAACAAGAAAAACCAAAAGGGTTGAAAATAAACAAAGAACTTTAAAGATTACAACTATGAGTACCAGACAAGAAAACAACAAGACTACTATGAACACAGAGAATCTTCAGAAGTTTGCCATCAACTTGTGCCAACGCGCCAAACAAGGCAAACTCGACCCGGTGATAGGTCGTGATGAAGAAATAAGGCGCGTGCTTCAGATTCTGAGCCGCCGTACGAAAAACAACCCTATCCTGATAGGCGAACCCGGCGTGGGCAAGACTGCCATAGCCGAAGGTCTCGCACACCGAATAGTTCGCGGCGACGTGCCCGAAAACCTGAAACGCAAACAACTGTACTCGCTCGACATGGGTGCCCTGATAGCAGGTGCGAAATATCAAGGCGAGTTCGAAGAACGTCTGAAAGGCGTGATCAACGAAGTGGTACAAGCCAACGGAGAGGTAATCCTCTTCATCGACGAGATCCACACGCTGGTAGGTGCCGGACAGAGCAGCGGCGCAATGGATGCCGCCAACATACTGAAACCCGCTCTGGCGAGAGGTGATCTGCGTTGTATAGGCGCCACCACCCTTAACGAATATCAGAAATACTTTGAACAGGACAAAGCGCTTGAGCGCCGATTCCAGAAAGTGATGATAGACGAACCCGATGAGGCTGCCACTATCAGCATCCTTAGAGGTCTGAAAGAGCGCTATGAGAATCACCACAAAGTGCGTATACAAGACGATGCACTGATAGCAGCCGTGGAACTCTCAAGCCGATATATAACCGACCGATTCCTGCCCGACAAAGCCATCGATCTGGTGGACGAAGCGGCTGCCAAACTGCGTCTGCAGATGGACTCGCTGCCTGAGGAACTGGACAAACTGGAGCGTCAGATCAAACAATTAGAGATCGAAAAAGCATCGATGCGTTCGGCTTCGAAAGACGACAAGACCGATGAGCGTATGCGCATCATCAACGAGAAATTGGAGAAACTGAAAGCTGAAGCCGAAGCCATGCGCGAGCGCTGGAACAAAGAGAAAGAACACATCAACACCATACAGCAGGAGAAAATCCGAATAGAACAACTCCGACACGAAGCCGAGATGGCTGAGCGTGAAGGCGACTACAACCGTGTGGCAGAGATACGCTACGGACTAATCCCAGAAGCCGAACGAAATATCTCGGGTGCACAAAAAGCACTCCACCCCGCTGGTGGGGCACAGAACACGGCAAACGACACACTGCTGATAAAGGAAGAAGTAGACGAAGACGACATAGCCGAAGTGGTAAGCCGCTGGACAGGTATACCTGTGACGAAAATGATGCAGTCCGAACGCGACAAACTGCTGCATTTGGAAGAAGAACTGCACAAACGCGTTATAGGTCAGGACGCCGCCATCAAAGCGGTGAGCGATGCCATACGCCGCAGTCGTGCCGGTCTGCAAGACCCGAAGCGACCTATAGGCAGTTTCATATTCCTCGGCAGCACAGGCGTAGGCAAAACAGAACTGGCGAAAGCGCTGGCCGACTATCTGTTCGACGACGAGAACATGATGACGCGTATCGACATGTCAGAGTATCAGGAAAAATTCTCG
>JAEEGL011898981.1_pt1 | contig 20289 bp, 16 predicted proteins | sample 9134231 | NCBI WGS metagenome assembly JAEEGL01 (sample SAMN16246548, study PRJNA631951) | gut metagenome | biome: gut microbiome; feature: rumen; material: fiber-attached | host: Bos | place: Iran: Karaj | collected 2018-10 | reverse complement strand
TAAGAAACTACAAAGAAGATATACCACTGATTATTTCATGGACCATATTTTAGAAATCTTATTAGGTGGTATGGTGGGATTAAATAAATCCACATGTGATAAAGTGGGCAACATCGAAAAAGGCGAAGGACAAATCCAATACGAAAATATCGTGCAAGATTATCGCTATACATCTTCTGAGAAGAATTATTTCTTCGCGGTTAATATCGGTGAAGTCTTAAAGAGCGATAGTTTAGAAACCTTATCTTTAACCGTCTATCACAATAGTAACGGCATCTTCAATCGTGCGGTTATTGATATGTCTATTAATGTCTTGATCACATTGCACTTACATCTAGATATGAACCTCACTGGTAGTGTGACTATTAACGACAATCAAATGTCCTTTATGACAGACTACGTTTCTCAAAATGGAAACGTCACTTTAAATCAACCAATTTTCTAGTTTTTATATCATAAAAAAGTTCGATGAACGCGTATCTTTATTTATTATTATTTGAATATAATGCGCGCCTACATATATAATACTTATGTACTCTCGAAAAGTACTTACCTATATATTCTCTTCTTGAGAACTTTATTATCAGGCTTGCCTGTAAATATATATTTAAATCCTTTATCCTTAGGGAACTAGGGGATTTTAGGTAATTTAGTTATTAATTAACTATTTTTAGTCAGTAAGACTATAGAAAGGAATGCTTATGCAAGTATTAGCAGATGCTTTAACTATAGCGTTACCAATTATTTGTGGTGTGGCGGGATTGCTCATCGGTGCAGCGATAATCTTTTTTATCCCTGTTTTCAAAAAACAAAGAGCCAATAAGAATGCCCAAAAGATAATTCGTGATGCAGAAATTAAAGCGGAACACATTACCAAGAACGCTCAGCTTGATGGCAAACAAGCTGTTTATGAAATGAAACAAGAAGCCAACAAAGAAATCCATGAAAGAAAACAAGAAGTGGTCTCTCAAGAAAACAAATTAGCGCAGAGAGAACAATCTATCGATCGTCGTGATGCTGCTTTACTTCAAAAGGAAAATGCTCTTGAACAAAAGAATGATGTTTTATCTAGAAGACTTAAAGAATTGGATAAAAAAGAAGGCGATTTACAAGAGAAGATTGATAGCATTATCGTCGAATTAGAGAAAGTTTCTCAAATGTCCACCCAAGAAGCCAAAGATGAATTAATGGCGAGAGTGGAAAGCAAAATCTCTAAAGAAATTGCTGCTTATATCAAAACCAAAGAAGATGAAGCGAAAGATACCGCTGATGAAAAGGCTCGTGAACTTCTCGGTATGGCTTGTGCCAAATATGCGCAAGAAGTGACTACCGAAAGAACTGTTTCTGTCGTCGCTTTACCGAGTGATGAAATGAAAGGTAGAATCATCGGTCGTGAAGGTCGTAACATCCGTTCTTTAGAACAATTATTAGGTGTTGATTTAATTATCGATGATACTCCGGAAGTTATTACCGTCAGTTGTTTCAACCCAATTAGAAGAGAAATCGCCAGAATGTCTCTTGAAGCTTTAATTAAAGATGGCCGTATCCAACCTGGAAGAATTGAAGAAATCGTTGAGAAATGTAAGAAAGAAGTCAACGAAAGCATTCATAAGACCGGTCAAGATGTCGCCTTTAAACTTGGTTTACCAAGAATTAATAAAGAATTATTAGACTATGTCGGTCGTTTGAAATATCGTACCTCCTATGGTCAAAACGCTTTAGACCATTCTATCGAAGTCGCTTATTTAACCGGCATGATGGCCGCGGAACTCGGTTTAGATCAAAACTTAGCCAAACGCGCTGGCTTATTACATGATATCGGTAAAGCCGTTGACTTCGAAGTCGAAGGTAGCCACGTTGAATTAGGTAGCCGTTTAGCGAAGAAATATGGTGAACCAGATGTCGTTATTAACTCCATCGAATCTCACCATGGCGATGTTCCCGCTAAATCCGTTATCGCTAACTTAGTGCAAGCCGCTGATACATTATCTGCAGCGAGACCTGGTGCGAGAAGTGAAATGTTAGAAAACTATATCAAACGTATTGAACAACTCGAAGAAATTTGTAAATCCTATGATGGTGTTTATCAATCATTCGCTTTACAATCCGGTCGTGAATTACGCGTTATGGTTTTACCAGACAAGATTGATGATATCGGTGCCTTTAAATTAGCCCGTGAAATCAAAGAACGTATTGAAAATGAAATGACCTATCCAGGTCAAATTAAAGTCTCAGTCATCCGTGAATACCGCGCGGTTGAGACAGCGAAATAATTTATTTATTTCATAGAAAGTTTATATTTTGAAAATCTTATTTATCGGTGATATTGTTGGTCGTATCGGCCGGAGAATGATACAGGAAAAGCTTCCTTATTTCGTGAACAAATACGAAATTGATTTCGTGATTGCGAATGGGGAAAACGCTACTCATGGTAAGGGATTGATTAAATCCCATTACGAGCAGCTTATCGATGCCGGTGTCGATGTTATTACATTAGGTAATCACTATAATTCTAAAAACGAAATCACTCGTTATTTAGATAGAGTGGATCGTTTAGTCAGACCGATCAATTTAAGAAATGAATTTCCCGGTGAAGGTAGCGCTTTATTCGATATCGATGGTGTTACTATTAGGGTGACTAATATCCTTGGCAGTGCATTTATTAACGAAGAAGTTAATTCTCCTTATCTATCGATGTTAGAACTATTAGAAACTGCCGAACCATCGAATATTCATATCGTTGATTTCCATGGGGAAGCGACGGGAGAGAAACAATCCTTCGCCTATACCTTTGATGGCCGTGTCAGTGCGGTATTAGGCACGCATACACACGTGCAGACGAACGATTATCAAATCTTAGAAAAAGGGACCGCCTTTATCTCTGATGTCGGTATGACAGGCTTTAAAGACGGAATCCTAGGATTTGAAAAGAATAGTGTTATCAAAAAGAACATGTATGGTCAGATGTCGAGATTTGAACCACCAGAAGAAGGTAAAGGTTTATTATCCGCGGTAGTTATCGATATCGATGAGATTACCGGTTTAGCGAGAGATATATTTAATATCTATTATCAAGAAGATTAGTATGAAGACGAGAATTATCCACACTCCTGATTTATTAAAAGCCGCTTCTCGTAAAAAAGAAGAGACTAATTTCATCACGGCTTCTTGTGTTCATAAAGATGAGATGAAAGCCTCATCTAAAGGACAGAAATACTATATTAGAACTTATGGCTGTCAGGCTAATGTGAGAGATGAAGAAACCATGAGAGCGATGCTCGAAGAAGTGGGCTATTCTTTCACGGAAGATTTAGAAGCCAGTGATGTCATTATCATCAATACCTGTGCGGTTAGAGAAAACGCGGAAGATAAGGTCTATGGTGAAATTGGTAATCTTAAAAGATTAAGAAAGAAAAATAAGAAACTCGTATTAGCCATCTGTGGCTGTATGGTGGAACAACCAGAAATCTTAAAGAGATTAATGGATACATTCCCAGAAGTTAATCTTTTCTTCGGGACACATGAAATCGCCGAATTAATTGATTTAATTTATGAAGCAAAGACCACAGGTGATCGCATTGTTTCTATCGAGAGTAAACAAGGTGATGTGGTGGAGTTTGTTCCTGATTGTCGTAACAACCATTACAAGGCTTATGTAAATATCATTTATGGATGTAATAAATTCTGTACCTACTGTATCGTTCCATATACGAGAGGGAAAGAGAGAAGTAGACATTTTAACGACATCTTGAATGAGTGTCAAAAACTCATTGACGCTGGTTATCAAGAGATTACTTTATTAGGACAAAATGTCAATGCCTATGGTAAAGATTTAGATGAAGGAAAAGATTTTGCGGACCTCATGGAAGCAGTCGCGAAATTAGGAATTCCAAGACTTCGTTTCACTACATCTCATCCCTGGGATTTCTCGTCTAAAATGATCGAAATCATTGCAAAATACGACAATATTATGAAATTTATTCATCTTCCTGTGCAATCTGGTAATGATGAAATTTTAAGAAGAATGGGAAGAAGATATACCCGTGAACAATATCTTAATCTCGTTAAAGAAATGAGAGAAAAGATTCCAGGATTATCCTTATCCACAGATATCATTGTCGGTTTCCCTAATGAGACAGAAGAACAATTCCAAGATACCTGCTCGTTAGTGGATATCGTCCAATATGAAGCTGCCTTTACCTTTATCTATTCTCCACGTCGAGGAACACCGGCGGCGAAGATGGAAGATAATGTCAGTAGAGAAACCAAAACAAGAAGGTTTAAAGAACTTGTTAAGCATTTAGAAAAACACATTGAAGATTATTCTAATGAGATGGTTGGTAAAACCTATGACGTTCTCGTTGATGGTGTTTCCAAAACTGATGAGAATATGTTATCGGGATACACTGAGACAAATAAGTTAGTTCACTTTAAAGGAGACCTTTCTTTAGTGGGCACAATTGCGAAAGTGAAAATCACTGAATCTCATACTTATTCATTGATTGGAGAAATCGTCAATGGATGAAGTGATTAACGCTGCAAAAGATTTAAAAGAAGCGATTGATAATCTTCCTCTTACCAAAGAATATTATCTTCTCTCTAATTTATTAGAGAATGATGAATCATTAAAAGGGATGAGAAAAGAAATTGCTAGACTTGCTTTTGAGGGCAAAGAACAAGAAAGAGAAAACTTGTTGAAGGTCTATAATAACAATCCTTTAGTGAGTAATTATCAAGCGATTAAAAGTGAACTCACTGATTTATTAAAAGAAATTGTTAATCAAATACAATAATGCGAAGTAATTCGCATTTTTTGTAATATAATAATTCTATGCTTTATATTATTTGTGGTCCCACTGGCAGTGGCAAAACTTTAGCTGCGAAGATTCTTTCCGATTATTATGACGCACCGATAATTAATGCGGATGCTTTTCAAATCTATAAAGAAATGAATATCGGTACAGCGAAGATTTCTGAGGATGATCCTTATTACGAAAGGCATTATCTTTTAGATATTAAAGAACCATCGGAATCGTTCTCCGTGATGGAATATCAAAAACTATTTAGAGAGACAGTTGAAGAGTTGTCCAAGAAATATGAAAACATCATCGTTTGTGGTGGCACTGGTTTATATATCAGAGCATCGATTTATGATTATGTCTTCAATCAAGAAGAAGATAATGATGTATCGGATTTAGAGGCTTTAGATAATGACACATTATATGAAATGCTTAAAGAACTAGATCCTAAGTCTTTAGACACTATTCATAAGAACAATCGTAAAAGAGTCATTAGAGCGATATCCATTGCTCGTCGTTGTGGACAAACAAAAAGCGAAACTATCGATCAACAAGAGCATAAATTAATCTATGAAAATTTAAATATTTTGATGTTAAATCCAAATCGTGAAGATTTATATGCACATATTAATCAAAGAGTAGATATAATGTTTGAAAAAGGATTAGTAGAAGAAGTTAAATCTCTTAAAAATAGATTTAATTTATCGGTCACTGCCAAAGAGGCAATCGGTTATAAAGAAGTTCTCTCTTACCTTGATGGAGAACTAACCTTAGAAGAGTGTAAAGAACTCATTAAGAAGAGAACGAGAAACTACGCAAAAAGACAAGTGACCTTCTTCAAAAATCAATTTTCATTAAAGATGTACCAAGATGTGCATGAACTAGTTTTAGATAATACAAAAGAGAGGTAATATTATGAGACCAATTACAGAAATTGCTGCTAAACTTCATATCGATGATGAATATGTCATCCCTTATGGCAAAGACAAAGCGAAAATCGATTTAGCAATTAAAGAAAAAATTAAAGATCGCCCAGACGCTAAATTAGTTTTGGTGACCGCGATTACTCCCACAAAGGCTGGTGAAGGTAAAACCACAACAACAATCGGTTTACACGATGGTTTTCATAAAATCGGTGTTAATTCCTTAGCTTGCTTAAGAGAACCTTCCTTAGGCCCTGTTTTTGGTGTTAAAGGTGGTGCGGTTGGCGCATTAAAGTCCACAATTGTCCCTAGTGATGATATCAATTTACATTTCACTGGTGACTTCCACGCTTTAACTTCCACAATTAATCTTATCTCCGCCATTATCGAAAATAGTGTCTTCCAAGGCAATTTATTAAATATCAATCCTGATAGAATCGTTTGGACAAGAGCGTTAGATATGAATGACCGTTCTTTACGTGATATTACGGTTACCAGTGCTGACTCAAAACATTCTATTACACATAAATCCGAATTCGTTATTACCGTGGCCTCTGAATTAATGGCCATCTTCTGCATTTCTAATGATGAAGAAGAATTCTTAGACAGAACTGAAGATATCATCGTCGCTTATACATATGATGAACAACCAATTAGAGTTCGCGATTTACATATCCGTGGTGCAATTTATAAATTAATGCATGCAGCGATGAATCCAAATTTGGTGCAAACATTAGAAGCTAACCCAGTTCTCGTTCATGGTGGACCATTCGCTAATATTGCTCATGGATGTAATTCCGTAATCGCCACAAAGTTAGCTCTTAAACTCGCCGACGTCGTCGTCACAGAGGCTGGCTTCGGATCTGACTTAGGTGCGGAAAAATTCTTAGATATTAAATGTCAAAGAGCAGGCTTAAAGCCTGATGCGATTGTTTTAGTAGCGACAGTCAGAGCTCTTAAACTCCATGGTGGTGTCAAGTTCGATGATTTAGAAAATGAAAATATCGAGGCCATGAGAGCGGGAGAATGCAACCTTTGGAAACATAGAGAAAATATGGGTCTTTATAGCAACGAAGTAGTTATCGCTATTAATAGATTCCCCAGCGATACAGATGCAGAAATTAATACCTTGTTAGAAGATATTAAAGCTAAGGGTTGGATTGGCGTTATCAATACCGGTGCCTTAGAAGGCGGAGAAGGTGCAGTTGCTTTAGCAAAAGCTGTTAAAGAATGCTTAGATAGAAACGATAGCACCTTCAAACCTTTATATCCTATTGGAGATAAAAAATGGTCAATCAAAGATAAAATCGAACGCATCTCTCATGAAATCTATGGTGCGGGCGAAGTGGTTTATACCGACCTCGCAAATGAACAAATTAAGAAATATACCGATATGGGTTATGCTGGCTTTGCCGTCTGTATGGCGAAGACTCCTAATTCTTTAACCGATGATGCGAAAGTATTAGGTGCTCCTACAGGATTTACCATTACCGTTAGAGAAGTTCGCTTATCTGCGGGTGCTCAGTTTATCGTTCCTCTTACCGGTGCGGTTATGACCATGCCTGGACTTCCAAAAGTTCCTGCTGCTGTCAAAATGTAAAAATATTTTAAGACAAAATTAAGAAATTCCTCCTATTACTAAATAGGGGGATTTTTTATGGACCAAATAAGACTATCGCATGTAAGTAAGAAATATAAAGTTGAAGATCAAAAAGAAAAAGTGGTCTTAGATAATATCTCCATTTCTTTCTCTAAAGGTCTTGTTGCCATTATTGGTAAATCCGGAAGTGGGAAGTCCACATTAATCAATATGATTTCCTTAATAGATAATCCTTCAAATGGAAATGTCTATTATGAAAATCAAGACATTAATAAATGGTCAAATAAGAGAAAAGCTTTATACCGAAATAAAGATATTGGTATCATTTTTCAACATTATCATTTGTTAGAAAATCAGACCGCTTTATTCAATATCATATTGCCCGCGTTAATTAATGGTAAAAACAAGAAAAACACGATAGAAAATGCAAAAAACTTGGCAAAAACCCTAAATTTTGATGAAAAATTGCTAAATCATAAATGTTCTGATTTAAGCGGCGGCGAGAAAGAAAGAGTCGCTATTTTAAGAGCGTTAATCAATAACCCAAAGGTCATTATCGCTGATGAACCAACTGGTGCTTTAGATAGCAAAAATTCTTTGGATGTCATGAAGTTATTAAAAGAAATCAGCAAAGAAAGATTAGTGCTTTTAGTGAGTCATAATTTATCTTTGGTTAAAAAGTTTGCTGATCGAATAATCACTATTAAGGATGGAAAAATAATCGCTAATGAAGATAAGGATAGTTCCTTTTCTCTGACTCAAAAGAGGGAAGTGGTGAAGAAGAAAGAAAAGGCCCATTGGATTAATCTGCTTTTTCTTTCTAATTTCAAAAGAAGATTTAAGAGAAATATTATCTCTATAGTTTCTTTGGTAGTTGGTTTAGTGAGTACAATGTTAATCTTTGGTTTTTCTAATGGCTATCACCAATCCGTTTTAAATAGTAGTTACCAACAACTAGATTATGGAGTTTCTTCCTTCTATAAAGAAACGAATCAAAGCATTGAAGGCAGCAAGATGTCTTTGGTGCAAATGAATCGGCCTTCATTAGAAGAAATGGTTGATTTAGACAATACATTAGATGCTTTTTACATTGAACCAAATACCGACGCTTTATTACCGATGTTTCCATTAATCAAATCCGGTGAAGAAAGATTAGATAAGATTTCCTATAATCAGATTTATTCATTTACTGATTTTTCAACCGATGCTTCTTTATTAATTAAAGGTGTTATCCCATCAATCGATAGTCTTTATGATGTTGTGATAAACGAGAACGCTTATAAATATCTTAAAGATATTTTTAAAAGTGACCCTTTAGACACAACTTTAAGCATTTATTCGGATTATGAATATCATTACTATACGGAAGATGAACTTAATCCAGTTATCACCGATTATTTCGTCTATGAAAAGAATATTCATATTGTGGGAGTCGTGAAGGATTTCCAATTTCTTGCAACACCTAAGATTTATTATCCATATGTATCATTAAAGGAGTTATTGGGTGAATATCTATTAAATAATCTTTCTACAAGTGTTAAACGTGATGTCTCTTGGTTAGAGATAATAGAAAACTCTTATGGTGGTGAAGCAATTTCTTCATATTCATATCGTTTATTTTTAAAAGATATTAATCAGAAAAATAATTTAAGAGACATAGTCGATAACATAGAAGAACCATATAAAATTGATTCCTATTCTTTAACAATTAGTGATTCTTTGTTTAATTTAATGAATGCTGCATCAATGGGTATGGAGCTATTTTTAATGATCGCAATTATGGGTACGGCATTGATATTAGGTATCATATCATTTTCATCCTACACGGATGATAAAAAGATAAGTGCAATCTTAACATGTTTAGGGGCAGAAAGAGGCGGTATTTTTTCTATATATTTAAAGGAGAATATTCTAGTGGGATTCCTATCGATGAGTATATCGATGGCCATCACACCAGTTTTAAATTTTATTTTTAATAACATAATTCAAAAAATTACAACATTTAAAAATTTGATATCAGTACCATGGATGTCTTTTTTGGGAGTTCCTTTGTTATTTCCTCTCACTTTAATTTCGGCAACGTTTTTGATTTGTTATTTTTCAACCTATATTCCGTTAATGTTCTCTAAGAAAATTTCCCCCAAAGAGGAGCTATGTGACGAATGATTAATTTTATAAATGTAAAGAAAAAATATGGTAATTCTATAGTTTTAAAAAACATCAATTTTTCATTACCGAGAACTGGACTTGTCATCATTGAAGGGCCATCTGGATGCGGAAAAACTACGCTTTTAAATTTGCTTTCTGGATTAATTAATTTTGAAGGTGATATCACTGTTGATGGTCATCATATAAATTTAATGAGTCAGTCACAAATGGATGAATTCCGTTTAAAGAAATATGGTTTTATTTTTCAGGATTTTAAACTCTTTGATAACGAAACTGTTTTAAGTAATATCATGTTTCCCTTAGATGTCATTTCTTCCTCTTCAAAAAAAACGAAAATCCGTAAATGCGTAGATTTGATTAATATGGTCGGTCTTAAACAAAACGTTCACCAGAAAGTCGGAAAACTATCAGGAGGAGAAAAACAAAGAGTCGCTATCGCTAGAGCATTAGTGAATAACCCTAAAATCATTCTCGCTGATGAACCGACAGGCGCATTGGATAGTAAGACTTCAATAGAGATCATGGATTTATTAGATAAGGTTTCTAATAAGACTTTAGTGGTCATGGTTTCTCATGATAAAGACCTCGCGAAGAAATATGCTGATATAAATATCAGAATGAAAGATGGTTCTATTGTAAAAATAAAAGAAAACAAAAGAAATAAAACTAAAGATAATCTTCCAATGCCTAAAATGTTATTCAACGAAAGGAAACCTAGCGTTCCTTCTTCTTTCTTAAGACATCACACAATTAGTTCTATTAAACAAAAGAAGTGGAGGACTTCAATTTGCAATATGGTTACTTCTTTGGGATTAATTGGTGTCGGTTTAGCTTCTTCTTTATCATCATCGATTTCTTCAAATATTAAAAAGTCCTATTCGCAAATATTAGATGACTCTAAAGTGACCATTTCTATGAAGAACACGGATCGAAGTATCTTTGGTCAATATGGTGTGAACTATTTTGAGGTAAATGATATATATAAAAAATATCCGAAGGATATTTATGATATAGGCGTCACTTATCACAATGACTTTGAATCATTCTTTCCGGAAAGTAATTGCATCGCTCTCGCTGATAGTACTTATTACCATGCAATCGAAGGAATAAGCGTCAGACATATAAATGAATTTAGATGGTTGGATGTGGAGAGGCCGGAAAAGATATATCCCGAAGAAATATCATATTTAGAAAATGACCAGGTTGTTTTAGCTTTAACCATCGACATGATTAGAGATATTTGTTTTCAACTTAGGATAGAAAGGACAGTTAATTCTCTATCTAGATATCTGCAAACCAATTATTTCAAAATCTTTTTCGATTTAAGAAAAGACAGTTGGCAATATAGTGATCAACAAGTATTAACGGTTGTGGGTTTCTCCCTAGAAAGAGAACCGGGAATATATCATAACAACCATATGTGGAATGAATATATGTTTGAAGAAAGGATGCGTTTTCCTACTGATGAAAATAGTCAAAGTAATGTACCTTGGCTACTAAAAAAGATATACTACATTTATTCACAAAATAAATATGAGTTATTGAATAAGTTAAGAGTGGATGAATCATTAGAACCATATCTATTCGAAATCGCAAATTCTACATACTATCCATGGCTATTTAACGGAAAAAGAAGTGAAGAAATTAACCGAATTTTTGTATTTTCCAACTCTTTGCAGATGATTCCAATGTGGTATTTCAAATATTTCCAAGATATTAGTGATGAGATAATTAAACCGATTTTTGCTTCAAATGGTGGCTATGCGATTTATCCTTCAAGTATGCTATTTGGTTTCTCGAGTTATATGTACTTCGCCCCTGATGAAGATATCTTGGATGATGTGATAGATACCCAAACAACAATGAACTTAGATGGTAATGAAAATTTCTCATTACCTAATAATGTCGCTAGTGGACATTTCTCCCAATCCTTTAATGGTGGTGTGAACTTTAGGTGCCTCTCTGATGAATATATAAATGGAAAAGTTCCAATTGATTTAGATGAGATAGTCATCTCTTCTGCACTTAATAAAAAACTTTTTAATGGTGATGGTTTGAAAAAGACAATTTATATCGCTCATTTATATTCGCAGAATGTCGATAGTGGCGGTCGCTTACATAAGAAATTTAAGACTACATCAGTAGTGGTTACAGGTATTATCGAAAGTGAAAAGAATCTTATTTATCATCACCAAGATTGGCCAATTAGTTTCTTTCAAATCAAGTTAGATGTTTCCATATTTAATCTCGGTATTAATTCAGTAATGGTGGATGTGAAAAACCAAAAGAATGTAAAAGATGTTATTAAGAAACTATCAAGAGCGTTTCCTGATTTTGAGGTAAGCGATCCCATGAGTGATGTAAATGATAGTGTTAATCAAGTATGTTTTTATATTCAAATAGCACTTATGTGCTTTTCCCTTATAGCAGTCATAATTTCCACATTATTATTATCGATTTGTAATTACCTATATGTTTTAGAAAGTCGTAGAGATATTGGATTAGCAAGATGCTTAGGAGTGAACAAGAAAGAAGCCAGGAAGTTTGTTATATCCCATAGTGTCTTCATGTGTTTTATCTCATTTTTCTTATCATCAATCGAATTAGTTTTTATTTCGTTTATTATCAGTTTTGAGATGTCTAAACAAATGAATGTCGGCTTTTCTTTCTCCTTTTATCCCTTATCTTTGCTCTATATGTTCCTTTTAGCGTTTGTTATTTCTATTACTTCTTCTCTCATTATTGGTGCGAGATTAAATAGATTAGACCCTATCGAAGCTTTGAAGCATTAACCCATAAAACAAAATACTTTTGTTTGCGTTAATAATGTTGTTTTCGTATAATACTAACAGACTAAAGAGGTTACGCTATGGGATTAAAAGCAGGTATTGTCGGTTTACCAAATGTGGGAAAGTCCACACTTTTTAACGCAATTACAAATTCACATGTTGAGGCAGCGAATTATCCATTCGCTACCATCAATCCAAACACCGGTGTGGTGAATGTTCCTGATGATCGTCTAGATTTCTTATCTAATCTATTCAAACCAGAAAGAACTATTCCTGCTACTGTGGAATTTTATGATATTGCTGGATTGGTGAGAGGCGCTTCACAAGGTGAAGGTTTAGGCAACCAATTCTTATCACATATCAGAGAATGCGACGCTATCGTCGAAGTGGTGCGTTGCTTTGAAAGCGAAGATATCGTTCACGTTGAAGGTAGTGTTGATCCCATTAGAGATATCGAAGTTATTAATCTGGAACTCGTAATGGCGGACTTAGATACCGTCAGTAAACGTATTGATAAAATCGCTAATAAAGCGAGAATTCAAAAAGATAAAGAATCCATCGCTGAGATGAGTGTTTTAACACCATTAAAAGAAGCTCTTGAACAAGGCAAACCTGCAAGAATGGTCTCCTTAAGTGAAGAACAAGAAATATTAGTTAAGAGTTTCCATCTATTAACTAAAAAACCGATTATTTATGTCGCTAATGTGAGTGAAGATGCTCTTATGGATTTAGATAATGCTTCCTTATATCAACAAGTCGTTAAATACGCTCATGAGGAAGGAAATGAAGTCATCCCTGTCTCTTGTGAAATTGAAGCGGAATTATCTGAATTATCTCCTAATGATAGAGCGGATTATCTCAAAGAATTAAATGTCACTGAATCTGGCTTAACAAAGGTTATTAAGGCCACTTATAAATTATTAAATTTATCGACATTCTTCACTGTCGGTGCGGATGAATGCCGCGCTTGGACATTTAAGAATGGTTATTCCGCTCCTGAATGTGCGGGTGTTATCCATACCGATTTCCAACGTGGATTTATCTGTGCGGAAGTTTATCCTTACGAAGCTATTCATGAATTAGGTAGTGAAGCTGCAGTTAAAGAAGCTGGTAAATTAAGAACCGAAGGTAAAGGTTATTACCCCAAAGATGGAGACATTATGTTCTTTAAATTCAATGTTTCCGGAAAGAGATAAAGATGAGAATTGGATTTGCTAGTGATATACATCGTTTAGTAGAAAATCGTCCATTGATTTTAGGTGGTGTTCATGTTCCTTTTGATAAAGGAGAATTAGCTCATTCTGATGGCGATGTCGTTTATCATGCTTTAGCGGAATCTATTTTAGGCGCTTTAGCGTTATGTGATTTAGGAACTCATTTCCCAGATAATGATCCTCAATACAAGGATATCGATAGCGCTCTTCTCGTAAAAGAAGTAGTGCGTCTTATGGAAGAGAAGAATTATCGCGTTGGTAATGTTGATATCTCCATTACCTTAGAACAGCCAAAACTTAAAGGATTCATCCTTAAGATGAGAGAGAACGTTGCTTCTTTATTAAAGGTTGATATCTCTCAAGTTTCTATTAAAGCGGGCACTAATGAAAAACTCGATGCCATAGGCATGTCATTAGCAGTGAAAGCGGAGTCAATAATTTTATTAGAAGAAAAAGAATAAATTCTTTGCCAATTTTTGTGAGATAAGTATAATTAAAGGTCATAGTTTTATGGATGTAGTAGAAAGTTTAAAACTGAATATTCAAAAAGCCTTCCAGGCTCTCGGTGTGGAAGTCTCTTTAAATGACATCATCATTGAGCACAGTAAAGATCCTTCTCATGGTGACTATGCGACAAACGCTGCGATGAAGAATTGTCGTTTATTAAAGAGCAATCCAAGAGATGCCGCGAATGCGATTATTTCTCATCTCGATTTAAATGGTATCGAGAAAGTGGAAATCGCTGGTCCTGGCTTTATTAACTTCTTTATGAAGAATGATTCCTTACAACCAATCGTCTCCAAGATTATCGATAGTGGTGATGATTTCGGTAGAGGTGAAAATAAGAATTTCAAAGTCGATGTGGAATTCGTCAGTGCTAATCCGACAGGCGATTTACATGTCGGCCACGCTCGTGGAGCGGCTATCGGTGATACGATTTGCCGTATTATGGAATTTGCGGGCTATGATGTAACTCGTGAATATTATATTAACGATGCTGGTAACCAAATCGATCATTTAGCAGAATCTATTTTAGCGAGATATAAAGAACTTCTCGGCTTAAAAGTGGAATTCCCAGAAGATGGTTATCATGGACAAGATATCATCTTTGTTGCTAAAAAAATTATCGATGAAGTTGGTGATAAATTATTAAATGAAAAAGATCCTATTCCCTTCTTAAAAGAGAGAGGAATTGCCATCGAATTAGACAAAATTAGGGAAGATTTGAAGACTTTTCACGTGCATTTCGATGTTTTCTCCAGTGAATTAAAAGTGAGAAGCAACCACGCAGTTGAAAAGGAAATTGAATATTTAAAAGACCATATTTATTTAGATGGTTCCGCTAAAGTATTAAGAACTACTGACTATCTCGATGATAAAGATAGAGTTATCGTCAAGAGCAATGGTGAATATACTTACTTCCTTCCTGATATCGTCTATCACGTTAATAAGATGTCTCGTGGTTTTGACCAATTAGTGGATGTCTTAGGTGCTGACCATCACGGTTATATCAATCGTATGAAGAGTGCGCTTATGATGCATGGCTATTCCAAAGATGCCTTAGAAGTGGAACTCATCCAAATGGTGAGATTCATTAAAGATGGTAAAGAAATGAAAGCTAGCAAGCGTACTGGCGATGCAATTACCTTGCGTGAGATATGTGAGGATGTCGGCGTGGATGCAATGCGTTATTTCTTCGCGATGCGTGCTGCCAGTGCTCATTTAGACTTCGATATGAATTTAGCGATGGAACAAAGTTCTAATAACCCTGTCTACTATGCACAATACGCTCATGCGAGATTATGTTCCATCTTAGAACAAGGAAAAGATATCCCCATTGATAAGAAGGCCTCTTTATTAGAGAAACCAAGCGAAATGTCATTATTAAAACATCTTTCTAATTTCCCTAATGTCATAAATGACGCGGCAAAAGAAAGAGCACCTTATAAAATTACCAATTATATTCATGATTTAGCGGGTCTGATTCATGAATTTTATACAGAATGCCGTGTTATCGATAGAGATAACATCGCATTATCATCCTCACGTTTAGCTTTATGTAAAGCGAGCGAACAAGTGATGAAAAATGCACTTAATTTAATTGGAGTAAGTGCCCCAGAACACATGTAAAGGAGAAAAGATACATGGCAAAATCATTATTAGATTTAGCGTTTGACTATGTCAGTCAAAGAAAAGAAGAAGTCACTTTTAAAGACTTATGGGTTTATGTCAGCAAAGAAGCTGGCTTAGACGAAGAAGCCGCGGCGAAAAAGATTTCCCCATTCTACACCAATTTAAAAATGGATGGCCGTTTCGTGACATTGGGCGAAAACAAATGGGATTTAAGAAGCCGTCATACATTTGATAAAACCCACATCGATATGAAAGATGTCTACTCCGAAGTGGAAATCAGCGATGATGATACCGAAGAAGAAGATGAAGAAGAGAAGGAATACAACAAGATCTTAGAAGGTGATGAACCAACTGATGAAGTTGAACCAGAAGAATCTTCTGAAGAAAACAAAGAAGAGGATCTTTAATGTTTGAAGAGCTCCGTAAAATTATCGAAGCTCATGACACAATAGTAATATTCGGTCATGCCTATCCCGATGGTGATTGCTACGGTAGTCAAATTGGCCTTCGGGATGTGTTACGTTTAAATTACCCCAAGAAAAAAGTTTATGCCGTAGGTACGGGGTGCAAACGTTTCTTTAACCTTATCTCTCCTACTGATATTGTGGAAGATTCCGTTATTGAAAACGCTTTAGCCGTCTTAGTGGATGGCAACGATCTTTCTCGTATGGAAGATAAACGAATTTATAATGCTAAAGCATATATAAAAATCGATCACCATATGGAGAATGGCAAATACCACGAAGGACCATTTGTCCTTGATGTGAACGCCAATTCCACTTGCCAATTAATCGTGAGATTTATCAAAGAATCCAAATGGAAAATCACTAAGACCGCTGCTAATGCTTTATATTTAGGTATTCTTACCGATACAGGTCGTTTCCAATTCGCTGGTGACTATGTGGAAAGTTTCCAAGAAGTCGCTTGGTTATGCGAATGTGGTGCGGATCCTGACGCGATCAATAGTATTCTTACTGTCACAGTGGAAGACGCTCTAGCCTTTAAAGGTTATGTCTTCTCTCACTATAAGAAGAGTCCTAATGGAGTTCTCTATGTGACATTCAATCGCTCTCAATTAGAACGTTTCCATGTCTCCGCTCATAAGGCGGGAGAAATGGTTAATCTATTAGCCAATGTAAAGGATTATCCTATTTGGGCTTCATTCGCGGAAAACGCTAACGGATCAATGCACGCCGAATTCCGTAGTAATGGTCCAGGTGTTTATGCTGTTGCTGCTAAATATGGCGGTGGTGGACATTATCAAGCTTCTGGTGTGACTTTGCACCATATGAATAGCAAGAATGTGAAGATGCTTGTCGATGATTTAGATGCTGTCGCCTTAGAATATAAAAAGGAGCACCAATAATATGTGGGAAAAAGAATTACAAGCTGCGATTGAAGCGGGTTTAAAAGCTCGTGTTAAAATCATGGAGATTTATAATCAAGGTTTTGATGTCGAAATTAAAGAAGATAATTCCCCTGTCACTTTAGCGGATAAAACCGCGGATAAGATTATTAGAGAATATCTTCATGAATTATTCCCTAAATATGCTTTCTTAACCGAAGAATCCGAAGATGATCTATCTCGTTTAGAAAATGATTATGTTTGGATTGTTGACCCTGTTGATGGCACGAAAGACTTCGTCGCTCGTGATGGTGGCTTCACCACGAATATTGGATTAGCTTATAAACACGAATTGGTCGTGGGTGTAGTGGTGGTTCCTGAGAGTGGAGATATCTATTTCGCTAGTAAAGGTAATGGCGCTTATCACCGCACGGAAAAAGGCGATACAAAAATCCACGTTAATGAAAAATTAGAAGATTTAACCTGTTTATGCTCGGTTTTTCATACAAATGAGAAAGAATTAGAATTAATTGAAAAGCATAAAGATAAGATTAAACACGTGATGAAATTCGGTTCTTCCTTAAAACCATGTCGTATCGCTGAAGGTTTAGCGGAAGTCCATTATCGGATGTCTCCTAATACCAAAGAATGGGATACCGCAGCGTGTCAAATTATCGTCGAAGAAGCGGGAGGTTTGTTCTTAGAACCAGATGGTCAAAGAATTACCTATAACCGCAAAGATGTCTATAATCGTAAAGGTTATATCGTCGTTAATCGCAAAGAGAATATACTTTTATAAAATGAGCAAACTAAAACTGGCAATTGATGCCAGTTTTTTGTTTACCTTAATCAAAGATTACATGAGGTAATACAAAGTGAAATCACCAACTTTAATATTGCTTGGGTTCACTTCATCGATTGTGGGGAAGGTCAAAGAGAAGCCGGAAGGAAAAGAATTGTTAATTTCAACAATGATATATTCTTCATCATCGAATGCTAATCTTTGTCCACCGATTTGTTCCACGATTTCATCGAAAACTTCTGTGTTATTTAAAGGGAAGTTAATATCTGTTACTTCATCGGTAACGGGATTGGCGTATTTAAGGAAAATGTTACCAATATCTAATGCCATATAACCGGATTCAGATGAAATGTTGTTAATGCAATCAATACGTCCTTCCGTTAATGATTCATAAGCGAAATCACCAGATTTATATTCATTTCCAAATTCTGGTTTAGCGGTAAGGTAACCTTCTTCATCTACTTCCGCTGGAACATATTGGAATTCTAAACCTCCATCCACTAAGTAATTCTCTGGTAATGCGGTGATGGGATAATCTTGATCAGCGATATCTTCTATTTCACCATATACGAATTCTACACTTTCCATATTTCTCATCATTATGGCGAATTCGTCTAGTGGTGCACCTGTAAACAAATTATGATCAGCACGAACTTCTGAATAATGGTAATAGAAGATTGGCTTTGTGTCTTGATCAAAAATAAGAATGATTTGTTCCTCTTCTTCTAAAACATAGGAGTATGGTTCATCAACACTATTGGTACCAGCAATTTGTGATCTTTCAAAACCATACATGTTGGCAATAATATAATTATCGTCATTGAGAAGACCTTGTAACATGTTATTCGGATCCATTTGTATGTTAAAGCTTTTATTGAACTCTCTTTTTGCTGATTCAGCAAAATAACCTGCGCTATCACTAGAGATACTTACATAAGGGAACCTAGATGAACTGTAATTATTTTGTGTGAAATAATAATGATCATCATTTTCGCCAGCTAATCCGATATATGCATAGCAATCATAACCTTCAAGATATTTGAGGACATCGGGAATGATCCTGTAATTATATTCATTAGATATTTCATAATATTGATCACCTATATATGATGTCATTGCCCAAACACCTTCTTGTCTTGTAATTTCATTTTTTTGGAAATCGAAATTATCCTTGCCTGAATATTCTCTAAACCCCTTAAGACCTATTTTTTCAGGATCAGAGTTCATTCCACGACCTGGTATTTGATATAAACTAACCATCAAGTCGAATGACGCGGCATCATATGACATTCCTTGGTCAAACGTTAAGAATCTTGCTTCATCAACGTTATGAGGAATATCAAGTAGTGGTGCTGGTTCTGGCTCTGGCTCAGGCTCAGGCTCAAGCTCAGGTTCAACCGACTCTGAAGACTGAGGTTCAATGTTTGATGAGGGTTTTTCTTCTTTCTTGCTTTGGCATCCAATGATTAAAGAGGAGCACGCTAACAAAGCAATAGCCATAGTCAATAATTTTTTATTCATCTATTTACCTTCTTATTGCCTATATCTTTATTCTCATATAAAAAATAATGAAGGTAAATAAAAAAAGGTGATGGCATCACCTAATTTTGAAATTTTGAAAGTGGCTGGGGTGACTGGGATCGAACCAGTGAATGGTGAATTCAGAGTCCACTGCCTTACCGCTTGGCTACACCCCAGTATCTTAATCCGCTAAACGGACTTCAACTACGCCAGGTACTTCTTCTTGAAGAATGACTTCCACTAAATCTTTGATATCGTTATTCGCATAGATACAATCTTGGCATGCACCAACCATCTTTACATAAACAATACCATCTTTAAAAGAGACGAAAGTGACATCTCCTCCATCTTTCTGCAAGAAGTGTCTAATTTTATCTAATGTGGCGATAATTAATTTCTCTGTATCATCCATAATCTTTATTCCGTTTTAAGATAATATCACAATTAATAAGAAATGTTTATAAATATGCTAATAAATCAAGAAATATATTATTTCTTAAGACCTTTATAAGCCTCTTTAGCGTTCTCTAAGAAGAATTTGGCGACATCTAAGAAATTGAATCCGTGGATTTCTCCTTCTCCTGTGAAATGTTTATAAATAGCGACATTATGCCACTGCAAGGAGATAAAGATTCTCCAGAGATAATAACGAGTCTTTTTATCTTCATTTAATTCTTCTTTGAAATATTCTTTTAATAAATTAAATCCTTCTATCACTAAACCATTACCAAAGGTAGCGATATCATAGATTGGATCATTATTACCGACAAATTCAAAATCGATAAGATAATAATTATCTTTTAAATCTTTCACGATATTACTCTTTTGCGCATCGTTATGGCAAAGCGATAGCGGTTGTTTCTCTAAATATTGTTGATGAACGAATAATTCATCTCTTAGTAATTTATAATCATTACCAAAATCATAATTAAATGATTGTGCTTGTTTTTCATAATTAATAAATCTTTTAAAAGGTTCGTAATTCTCTTTTGAT
>JAEEGL011809685.1_pt1 | contig 20289 bp, 19 predicted proteins | sample 9134231 | NCBI WGS metagenome assembly JAEEGL01 (sample SAMN16246548, study PRJNA631951) | gut metagenome | biome: gut microbiome; feature: rumen; material: fiber-attached | host: Bos | place: Iran: Karaj | collected 2018-10 | reverse complement strand
GCGGGCGCGTAAATCGGAGTGATGATGCTGCTTCGCAGCAGTGATGATTGCTGCGCAAGTTATGATTGCCGCGATGCGTCAAGTGATGAGGTTAAACGATCGGCAAGCGGCAGCGCGCCGGTCTCATCACGTTTCGCGCAGTGAAACGCATCACTGTAAACTGTAAACTTCTAAAATTGCCGCATCAGCGGCTTTTATTATACCAGATTTTGCCTGCCGCTGCAAGTCGGTTTTTAACTTCCTTTTATTGACAAACGCAGCGCAAAGCATTATCATTAGAATAACGACTTTTCAAGGAGGGCGCCATGGACGTTGTCATTTCCATTTCCCGCTATCTGCTGCCGTTTCTGGCGCTTGTGATACTGACAAAATGCCTTGTCACGCTGCTGCTCGGGCATCCGCAGGAAAAGACCTACGGGTATCTCATCGACCAGGTGGACGGGCAACGCTATGTGCTGAATATGTGGGAGACGTCGATCGGACGAAGCAAGCACTGCGATATCGTGATCGGCTATGAAACCATCTCACGCAGCCACGCCGTCATCAGCCGGCGCATTGACGGCTGGTATATCTATGACCTCAATTCAAAATCGGGCATTCTGGTCAACGGCAAACGCACCGAACAAAGAGCGCAGATCAAGCCAGGCGACCTTATCACGATGGGCAGTATGGCGTTCCGCTTCGCCGTGATTGACGACCCGGTGATCCGCGTTGGCAAAAAGCAAAAGCAGCAAATTGCCCCGCAGCCGATCCGGAATCCCGCCGCAGCCGCACCGACGCCGCCCGCGCAGCCGGACAAAACAGCCGCGCCCGAACAACCGCTGTTCACGCCGATGGACGGCTATGACGAAACACACAAGCCGCAACTGCAGTTTCAAAAGCAGACGCCGGATCGTTTTTCCCACCATCCGGCACAAACCGGCGGTCCGATCGTGCAGGGCGACGACATTTTCAGCGACTCCTCGCGTGCGGCGCAGCAAAACCGCGCCACGCTCAAAAATATCCGCACGGGCGAAACGTTTCTGCTTTCCGGCAACCGTATTTCCATCGGTCGCTCGCACACGTGCGATATCACGCTGACGTCACCGGACGTGTCGCGCCGCCACGCGCTGCTGATTCTGTATGAAGACGGCTGGGCAATCGACGACTGTGCATCGACCCACGGCACGTTCCTCAACGGCAACAACGTCCGTCAGCCGCAGCTGCTGTTCCCCGGCGACGTGATCGCGATCGGTTCTCAGGAGCTGGTCTTTCGCAACAGATGAGCACGAGGCGGTCATCTGTTGCAAATTCGGAATTCTATTATTCTCCCGGAGGTTTCTATGGCTACCCAATCCAAAGCGCGCCGCGCACTGCTGCGGCAGCGGAAATACCGCTATGTGGACCGCGGCTTTATTTTGCTGCTGCTGACGGTCTTTCAATTGGTATGCGCGATTCCGGTGGTATTTGAGGACGGCAATTTCTATTGGCGCAACGGCGCAATGTTTCTGGGCTATATCGTGTTTGAATGGCTGTATGTCGCCGTGATGCACCTGGCGCTCAAGAAGGTCAACTTTGAGCTGGAATTCATCGCCTTCTTTCTCTCCGGCATCGGCATGACGCTCGGCGCGAGCGTGTCGAAAAGCGCGCAGCTCAAGCAGCTCGTTGCCATTGCGCTGGGCATCATCGTCTACGATCTTTTACTGTGGTATCTCAAGAACGTGCGCCGCGTCATGGCGGTGCGTATGCCCCTGGCGGTGCTCTCGCTCGTCGGTCTCGTCGGCGCGTTCGGCTATATCCGCTTTGTGACAGGCGCCATCAACGGCGCCTACAACTGGATCGTCGTGGGTCACGGGCTGTTTTCGATCCAGCCGTCGGAGTTTGTCAAGATTGCGTTCATCTTTGTGGGCGCCGCCACACTCGACAAGCTGCTGACGAGCAGGAATATCTATCTCTATCTCGCCTACGCCATGGGCTGTATCGGCGTGCTGTTTCTGATGAAGGATTTCGGCACGGCGCTGATCTTCTTTTTCGCGTTTCTCGTCATCGCCTTCATGCGCTCGGGCGACGTGCGCACCATTTTGTTCGTGTGCGTCGCCGCGCTGATCGGGGCGGTGCTGATCGTCTATTTCAAGCCCTACGTGGCGGCGCGCTTTGCCGTATACCGCCATGTGTGGGAGCACGTGGACACGTCGGGCTACCAGCAGGTGCGCACGCTGATCTATGCCGTTTCGGGCGGACTGCAGGGGCTCGGCATCGGCAACGGTCGGCTGCGCTACGTTGCCGCCTCCACCACCGACCTCGTGTTCGGCATGGTGTGTGAAGAGATGGGCATTCTCATTGCGTTTGCCGTGGTGCTCACGTTTGCCGTCATCGCCGTTTACGCGGTCCGCTGCGCACGCACGGCGCCGTCATCGTTCTATGCAATTACAGCCTGCGCCGCCGCGGCGCTGCTGCTGTTCCAGACGTCGCTCAACATTTTCGGCATCACCGATATTCTGCCGCTGACCGGCGTCACGCTGCCGTTTGTTTCGCAGGGCGGCTCGAGCATGATCTGCTCCTGGGCGCTGTTCTCGTTCATCAAAGCGGCAGACATCCGCACCTATCCGGAACTGTTCAAAGTCAGCGCATAAGGAGGCGACCGGTATGAAAAACACAACCCGCCGCGCCTACGTGATTTATGCGCTGGTTGCGGCATTTTTGCTCGGACTCGGCTTTTTGCTCTACGGGTTTCTTGCCCACGGCGGCACCTGGGCGGCCAGCCGGCTCAATACCCACGTGTTTACCAACCGCGTGCTGACCGACGCCGGCGCAGTCAAGGACCGGAGCGGCACCGTTCTGGTGGAAACCAAAGACGGCAAACGCGTGTGGAACGACCAGAGCGGCGTCCGCCGCGCCACGCTGCACACCGTCGGCGACGCACAGGGCTTTATTGCCACCGGCGTGCAGACCCTCTATCGCGCAAAGCTGATCGGCTACCATTTTGTCAGCGGTGTTTACGGCAGAAACGGCAACACCGACCTCACGCTGACGATCGACGCCAACGTCTGCAAAACCGCCCTGGAAGCGATGAACGGCAAAAAAGGCACCGTCATCGCGTATAACTACAAAACGGGTGAAATCCTCTGCATGGTCAGCGCGCCCACGTTTGACCCGCTGAATAAACCGGCGGATATCGACACCGACACCACGGGCAAATACGACGGCATCTATCTCAACCGCGCGCTGTCGGGCGTGTTCACGCCCGGCTCCACCTTCAAGGTGGTCACGGCAATCTGCGCGCTGGAAAATATCCCCGATCTGCAAAACCGCAAATTCAAATGTGAAGGCAAAATCAAGCTCGGCAAGGGCGAAGTGATCTGCAACGGCGTACACGGCACGGTGAGCTTTGAGCGCGGACTGAACGTCTCGTGCAACTGCGTGTTTGCCGAGCTCGCCGCCGAACTCGGACGCGAAAAGCTGACCGCAACGGTCCGTGCGCTGGGCTTCGGCAAAGCGATCAACGTCAGCGGCGCTAAAACGGCGCGCAGCAGCTTCGACGTGTCGAAAGCCAACAAAGCCGACCTCGGCTGGGCGGGCATCGGTCAATATACCACACTGGTCAACCCGATGCAGATGCTGCAGCTCGCCGGCGCCATCGCCAACGGCGGACAGGCGGTGACCCCCTACTTCGTGCAGAAGGACGCAAAGCTGATTTCGCTGCCGCCTTCGGTCAATAAAAACGTGAAGCTCACCCCCGAAACCGCAGACGCCGTGCAGGCGCTGCTGCGCTCCGACGTCAAAAACTACTACGGCGACTGGCGGTTCCCGAATCTGCAGTTCTGCGGCAAAACCGGCTCCGCCGAGGTGGAAGGCAAAAAGAGCCACGCGTGGTTCTACGGCTTTTCGCAGCGCGACGATTTCCCGGTGGCGATTGTGGTGTGTCTTGAAAACGGCGGCATCGGTCTGAACGACGCCATCCCGGTGGCGAACCGGGTGCTTCAAAAGCTCTTGCAGAGCTTTTGAAGCAGGGACTGAGGGATTGAGTGACGCGCTGAACGCGGCATCACTCGATACCTTTTCCCCGCGAAAAAAGAGAATTCATATTCCTCTCATCTTACGCCCTACTCCCTCAATCCCTTAATTCCTCAGTCCCCTTTATCCAGATTTTTTATTAAACCAGAAAGGATGATAGATATGTTTATTCACGAAACCCTCAAGGACCGCGTGGCAGTTGTGACCGGCGGCGGCGGTGTGCTGTGCTCCGGCTTTGCAAAAGCACTGGCTCGTCAAGGCGCAAAGGTTGCGGTGCTCGACCTCAACGAAGCCGCGGCACAGAAGGTTGCCGAAGAGATCCGGGCTGCCGGCGGCGAAGCGATGGCGGTCGGCTGCAACGTGCTGGAAAAAGAGAGCATGCTGCAGGCACGCGAAACGATCAATGCGGCATACGGCACCTGCGATATTCTGCTCAACGGCGCGGGCGGCAACAATCCGCGCGGCACCACCACGAAGGAGACGCTTGAGGCGATTGACCTTGTGGAAAAGGATCCCGCAGTCAAAACGTTTTTTGATCTGGACCCGGAAGGCATTTCGTTCGTGTTTAATCTCAACTTCCTCGGCACGCTGATTCCGACGCAGGTCTTTGCGCCCGACATGGCAAAGAAAAAGAATACCTGCATCGTGATGATCACCTCCATGAACGCCTACCGTCCGCTCACCAAGATTCCGGCCTATTCCGCAGCAAAGGCGGCGGTGCAGAACTTTACGCAGTTTATGGCGGTCCATTTCGCCGATTGCGGCATCCGCGTCAACGCGATTGCACCGGGCTTCTTTTCCACGAATCAGAACAAGACGCTGCTGTGGAACGACGACGGCACCCCCACCCCGCGCACGGGCAAGATTCTTGCCGCCACGCCAATGAAGCGCTTCGGCGAACCGGAGGAGCTGGAGGGCGCGCTGCTGTTCCTTTGCGACGAGAGCTATTCCGGCTTCATTACCGGCACCACGATTGCCGTGGACGGCGGCTTCAACGCCTATTCCGGCGTCTGAGACAACGGACACTTTTTGTAAACCTGTCACAATTCCAACAGGTCCATATGCGTATGTTTTGGGAAATCGTCACAATATTGCAGATTTATGTATAAGATATGAACTTTAAATGCACGCATTGACTTAAACGGGGAATTATGTTAGAATAATTCGAAATATATTTCGAAAGTATTGCTTTCGAATGAAAGAAAGAAGAGGACGCTGATGAAACAACAGGAGATCCCCTATCCCCTGTACGGGCTGATTCCCTCGCAGCAAACCATGTATATGATGGTGCGCTTCAGTTTTCACAAACAGCTTGTGCAGGTGCCAACCTCGTTTTCCGTTGACAAAGACATTGATTTTGAGCTGCTGACCCGCGCGTTCAACATTGAGATTGAACGCAACGATTCGCTGCGTCTGCGCTTTGTCAAGCAGGACAAGGAGATCAAGCAGTATTTCCTGCCGGCATACAAAATGGACAAGATCGAAGTCAAGCACTTTGCTTCCAAGGAAGAGCAGCAGGCTTTCTTCAACGCCGACGCGCAAAAGCCCGTTTTGTTCCAAAAGGAAACGTTCCGCATCTATTTCTACACCACCGACGGTGTGGGCAACGGCATCTATTTCAACACGACGCACCTTGCCATGGACGCGATGGGCATCATCATCATGTATTTCGATCTGCTGCAGGTGTATCGCGCGCTGCTCAAGGGCGAAGAACTGCCCGCGCCGCTCGCCTCGTATGAAGATTACATCAAGGAAGAATTTGCCCGCCTGTCCAACAAGGAAAAGATGGCGAAGCACGCGCTGTTCTATAAGCGCTACTTCCTCAAGGGCGGCGAGCCGATGTATGCAGGCGTGCACGGACCCGCGTTTCTGGAAAAGACGCGCAAGAAGCTGAAGAATCCGAATCTGCGTGTACCGATGGCGTATAACCCGCTGTATGACAAGTGTGAATTCGTTTCCAAGACCATTTCGGCAGAGGACGCCAAAAAGATCTTTGCCTACTGTCTGGAAAAGAAGATTGCGCCGGAAAGCATTCTGCAGCTCGGTCTGCGCACCTATTGCTCCGCGATCAACTACCGCACGCCCGACGTGTTCATGATGTCGCTTTGCTCCAAGCGCGCCACCGCAAAGGAAAAGCACATGGGCGGCTGCATGGCGCAACCGCTGCAGCTGCGCACGATTCTGCCGGAAAGCTTCACGTTTGACGATGCGCTCAAGGAGACCACCGCCGTGCGCACCCAGCTGTTCCGCCATTCGCAGTTCCCCTACGGTCTGGCGCTGCAGATTTCGCGCGAAATCTACAACTACAAAGCGATTCAGGGTCCGGCCTGCATGATGTTCTCGTGGATTCCGGTGCCGCCGATGAACGATCTGCCGTTTAAGATCGACTTCACAGCCTACAACCTCGGTCGCTATTTCACTCCCCTGTACGTCATTTCTCATCCCGACCCGGAGACACAGGGCATCCGGATCAACTATATGTATCGTGTGAAGCTTTCCACTGCGGAAGACATCAACGCGCTGCATGAAAACGCGGTGAAGACCATCATCGCCGGTATCGAAAATCCGCAATTGACGATCGGCGAACTGCTCGACCGGATTGAGCCGGCCCGCAAGGATGGCTGAAAGACGGAAATGAAAACAGCGCCGCAAGGCAAATAGAGAGATAAATGAAGGAGATGTGCACCATGTTGGAAAGACTTCAAAAAATTATCAGCGAATATACAGATCTCCCCGCTTCCGAGATCACCGAAAAGACGAATATCCGTACTGACCTCAACCTCAACTCCCTGGAGCTGGTCAACCTGGCTGTGGCGATCGAGGATGAATTCGAGGTGGAGATTCCCGACCGTGAGGCGCTCGGAATTGAAACCGTCGGCGACGTGATCGCGCTGATTGAAAAGTATCTGGCATAAACGCTTTCCCGGCTCTGCGCATTGCGCAGAGCTTTTCTTTTTTTTGCTTGTGAACGCAGTTGGAAAAAAGTGTGTCGAACGATTGAACACATTTTTAAAATTTTTGGAAACCGCACAGAAATTGAGTAAACGCCTTGAAAAAAAACGCGTTTTGTGCTATCTTTATGATAAGTCAAAATCTATCTTCGGGAGGTATTTGAATGAAAAAACAGATGAAACGACTCCTCGCGCTTGTGATGACCGTTTTCATGCTCCTGCCCGCTGCCACGCTGTTTGCAGACGCGGCAACCACCGCCAATCTTCCGATCGTCTATGTGGTCGGCAAGTACGTACACATCTACACAAAGGAAGCGACCAAGGAGGATGCGCGCTACCAGCTTTATCCGCTGAAGAAGTCGGTCGGCGACGTGATCAAAGACAATATGGACGGTCTGCTCGCAGCCTACAGCACGTCGGAATCCACCGAAAACTGGAAGATCTTTGCCGACAAGATCTACGACGTGCTCTATCCGAGCTATGAGCCGCTGATGATGGACGGCAACGGCAACCCGCGTAACGGGACCCACGTCATTCCGGTGGCGGAGCCGAAGAAAAAGACGTCGGGCTTCACGCTGGACGACTATAATTTCACCTACGACAGCCGCCTGGATCCGTATACCAACGCGGATCTGCTCAACACCTATATCAACAAGGTGCTCACCGCGACCGGCAAAAGCCAGGTCAACCTGATCGGTCGGTGTCTGGGCACAACGGTCATGGCCACCTACCTGACCAAATACGGCGCAAGCAAGGTGAAAACCTCCATTTTCTATGCATCGGCGTTCAACGGCGTGTATATGATGGACGGCTTCTTCTCTGCCGATATCGACATCAGCTATCAGATGCTGCAGTACTATCTCACCTACGGCAAGAGCGATGAGGGCGGCGATTTTGAATCGGTCCACAAGATTGCGGACGTGTTCAAACAGATGGGGCTGCTCGGCGCCGGTGTGAACAAGGTCAACCAGGTGATTGAAAAGATGGCGCCCTATCTGTTCCCGCGCCTGATTCTGCTGATCTTCGGCACGTGGCCGGGACACTGGGCGATGATTTCCGGCGGCGCTTATGAAAAAGCAAAAGCCGTAACGCTGCAGGACAGCGCAAAATATGCCGGTCTGATCAAGAAGCTCGACAAATATCAGACCAACGTGATGCAGAAGTTCCCCGAAACGCTTGAAAAGCTGCGCAAAGCCGGCATGCGGATCGCCATCGTCTGCAAATACAACTCCCCGCTGATTCCGCTCTCGCCCAACTCCGATATGCAGGCAGACGGCACGGTGGAACTCAAGACGATGTCGCTCGGCGCAACAGCCGCCGATATGGGTCAAACGCTTTCCAGCGCCTATCTGCGCGTGCTGCGCAACGGGGGCAACGACGGCTATCTGTCGCCCGACCTTGTGGTTGACGCACACACCTGCAAGTATCCCAACTACACGTGGTTTATCAAGAACTGCCCGCACGCCGATTATCCGCCGGAGATCAACCAGCTGTTCATCGAGATCTTCAACGCGGGTAAGCAGTACACCATTACGACCAACAGCAAATATCCGCAGTTCGTTTCGTATGACACGAACACCAAAAAGATTTCGCCCATCACCGGACCCGAATCCGGCGCGGACGTTTCCAGCGGCGTTTCCACTGCGTTCTTCTCCAGAATTGTGGAATGGATCCGCACCTTCATGCAGCGGATTCTCGGTCTGTTCCTCAACCGCTGACCTGCATACCGCAACACGAAACCAGGAGGTTTGACTTATGAAAAAAAATTGCAAACGTCTGCTCGCTGTCGCGCTGACGCTGCTGATGCTGCTGCCCCTCGGGGCGCAGTTCATCCAGGCTGCCACCATTGTGGATCTGCCGATCATCTATGTTCTCGGTAAATACAATCCGGTCTATAATCAGGATGAAACCGAAGTGCTCTATCCGCTCAATCCCCCGATTGCCGAAACGGTCAAGGACAACGCCCGTTCGCTCTACGCTTCCTATCAGCTTGCGCACCAGACCGAACAAAACGCACTTTCAACGCAAGCCGCAAAGGACGCCGCCTGGAAAAAATTTGCCGATGATATCTATAACGTGGTCGCCCCACGGTATGAAGCCGTGATGATGGACGGCAACGGCAACCCGCAAAACGGCACCCACACCAAACCCGTTGCGCTGCCACAGACCAAGACCCGCAGCTTCTGGGTGCACGATTACCAGTTCACCTATGACAGCCGTCTGGATCCGTATGAAAACGCGCGGCTGCTCAACAACTACATCAACAACGTTCTGACCGTCACCGGCAAAAAGCAGGTGCAGCTGATCGGTCGGTGCCTGGGCGCCACGGTGGTTTCCACCTATCTGACCGAATACTTCAAGCTCAACGAAAACGGCGATCCCATTGTCAAAACCTGCATTTTCTATGCGCCCGCGTTCAACGGCGTGTATATGATGGACGGCTTCTTCACCGGCGAGCTTGACCTCAACTACAGCAAGATCCGCACGTTCCTGCAAAAGGGCTATTCCGATGAGCTCGGCAACTTCGACACGCTGCGCAGCGTGGCAGACGCGCTGGATAAATTCAGCCTTTGGGGCTGGGGCGTGGATTCTGCCAACGACGCGCTGCAAAAGAGCGCGAAATACCTCTTCCCGCGGCTGACGCTCGCCATCTTCGGCACCTGGCCGGGACACTGGGCCATGATTTCCAAAGACGCGTTCCAGAAAGCCAAAGCGACCACACTGGAAAACACGCCGGAAAACAAAGCGAAGTATGCCGGTCTGATCAGCAAGGTGACCCGCTATCAGGACAATGTGATGGCCAAGTTCCCGCAGACGCTGGAAAACTGCCGCCAGCTGGGCATGCGCGTGGCAATCTTCAGCAAATATAACATTCCGATGATTCCGCTGTCCCCCGCCTCCGATATGCAGGCAGACGGCACCGTGCAGCTGACCACCATGTCGCTGGGCGCCACATCGGACGTGATTGACGGCACCATGAGCAACAGCTATATCAACAAGCTCAAGGACGAAAACATGAACACGTTCGTGAACGAGAGCAGAAACAAAGGCACAAAGATCTATCTCGACAGCAACACGAACGCCGCCGCCATCAAGCGCAGCAACTACCTGTCGAAGGACAACATGGTAGACGCGAGCACCTGCCAGTATCCGGACTACACCTGGTTCATCAAGGGCTGCCCGCACGCCTCCTACCCGTCGCAGATCAACCAGCTGTTCCTGACCATCTTCCGTTCGCCCACGCAGTACACGGTGACGACCGACCCGAACTTCCCGCAGTTCATGGTCTTCGACAAGGATAACGATCAGGTATCCGCAGTCACCGGTCCCGACGCCGGCAAGAAGGAGGAGCAGACCGCGTCGTCCTCGTTCTTCAAAAAGATTGCCGACTGGATCATTGATTTCGTCAACAAGATCATGAAGTTCTTCGGCATGTAAAAAAACAACAAAAGACCGCTTCGAACGAAGCGGTCTTTTTCTTTCGGATTCAAATCAGAGACAGCAGCTGCGCCGGTGTGTCGATCAGCGCCGAAACGCCCGATTGCAGCAGCGTCTCTTTGTCGCGGTAGCCCCACGTGACGCCGATACAGCGAAGGCCGGCGTTTTGCGCGGTCTGCACGTCCACCTCGCTGTCGCCCACGTAGACGGCGTGTTCTTTTGGAACGTCGAGGTGTTCGAGCGCGCGAAAGACATTGACCGGGTTGGGCTTGCGTTCGCTTTCCTCCTGCACGCCGAAGGCGCAGGAGAGCAGATTGCCGAAATAATCCTCGCAAAGCCCCGTCACACCGGCGTGCAGCTTGTTGGATACCACGGCGGTTTGGATCTTGCGGTCACGCAGTGCCTGCAGCAGCGGCAAAATGCCGGGAAAAACGCGCGTCAGGTCGGTCATGTGGGAAAGATAGCAGCTGCGAAATGACGCGAAGCAAACGTCAAAATCCGCCTGCGACACGTCCGCGGGCATGGCGCGCTGCATGAGTTTTATCACGCCGTTGCCGATAAAGGCACGCACTTCGTCGCGCGTGCGCAGCGGATAGCCGCAGCTTTGCAGCGCGTGGTTGACGGCGGCGGCGAGGTCGTCGAGCGTATCGAGCAAGGTGCCGTCGAGGTCAAAGATGACGGCTTTTTTCATTCGTTTTCTCCCCTTTCGTTCAGGCATCCGAGCCCCGAAAAAAGCCGCCTGCAGGCGGCTTTTCTATAGACTGTAAACTGTTGACTGACGACTTATTTTACGGGTTTGATGTTCCAGATGTCGCGCGCATAATCGTTGATTGCACGGTCCGCCGCAAAGCGTCCGGCACCGGCAATGTTCATCAGCGCCATCCGGCGCCAGCCCTCGCGGTCACTCCACAGCGTGTCAATCTTCTTCTGCGCGGCGCGATAGTCGGCAAAGTCCGCAAGCACCATATACGGGTCGTGGTGAATGATCGTGTTGCCGATCTCCGGGAAAGGCTTGCCGCCCACACCCTGCTGCACAAATTCGATCACACGGCGCAGCTCGGCATTGTTGTTGAAGTAGTTCATCGGCGTGTAGCCCGAACGCTTGAGATCGTTCACCTCCGGCGTCGTCATGCCGAACAGGATCATGTTGTCGTCGCCCACAGCTTCGTGAATCTCCACGTTCGCGCCGTCCAGCGTGCCAAGGGTCACAGCACCGTTGATCATAAACTTCATGTTGCTCGTGCCGCTCGCTTCCGTGCCCGCCAGCGAAATCTGCTCGCTGATATCTGCCGCCGGAATCAGACGCTCTGCCAGCGTAACGTTGTAGTCCTCCAGGAAGATGACCTTCATCTTGCCGTTCACGTCGGGGTCGTTGTTGATCACGTCTGCCAGCGCACAGATAAAGGAGATGATCTTCTTCGCAATGAAGTAGCCGCTCGCCGCCTTCGCTCCGAAAATATACGTGTGCGGCACCACAGGCAGATTCGGATTCTCCTTGATTTCCAGATATTTCGCAAGAATCTGGAACGCGTTGAGATGCTGGCGCTTATATTCATGCAGACGCTTCACCTGCACGTCGAAGATTGAGGTCGGATCGAGCTCCACGCCGGTCGTCTTTTTGACATAGGACGCAAAGCGCTCCTTGTTCTGCAGCTTGATCTTGTCGAGCTCCTGCAGCACCTGCTTGTCGTCGGCAAACGCAGAAAGCTTTTGCAGCTCGTCAGCCTTGAGGATGAAGCCCTTGCCGATCAGCTTTTCCAGATATGCCGACAGCCCCGGATTGGACTGGCACAGCCAGCGGCGGTGCGCAATACCGTTGGTCACGTTGGTGAACTTGTCGGGCGTGAGCGCGTAAAAATCGTTGAACACGGTGTCCTTGAGAATCTGACTGTGCAGCGCGGAAACGCCGTTGACGCTGTGGCACGCCGCCACGCACAGGTTCGCCATGCGGACCACGCCGCCGGAAATCACGGCCATCGCCTCCACCTTGCCGGCGTCGTGCATCGTGTTCCAGATGTGGGCGCGGTAGCGGTTGTCGATCTCCTTGATGATCTGATAAATGCGCGGCACAAGACTTTGCATCAGGTGCTCCGGCCAGCACTCCAGCGCTTCCTTCATCACCGTGTGGTTGGTATACGCCGCGGTCTGCGTCACAATCTGCCACGCGTCGTCCCAGCCGTAGCCGCACTCGTCAAGCAGAATGCGCATCAGCTCGGGAATGGCGAGCGTCGGGTGGGTGTCGTTGATGTGGATCGCGTTCTTTTCGGCAAAGTTTTCCATCGTGGCATAATGGCGCAGATGGCGCTTCACAATGTCCTGCACCGAGGCGGACACCAAAAAGTACTGCTGCTTAAGGCGCAGGCTCTTGCCTTCGGGATGGTTGTCGGAGGGATAGAGGATCTTAGAGATGACCTCCGCCATGGCGGCCTCCTCCATCGCCTTCATATATTTGCCCTGGTCGAACAAGCTCATATCGAGCGCCGGCGCCTTGGAGCGCCACAGACGCAGAATGCTGTAGCCCTTGCCGCCCTTGCCGCTGACATACATATCATACGGCACCGCCTGAATCTTGGTGTCGCCGTGCAGTTCCACGGAGTGGTAGTGTTCGTCCCAGATATCCTCCACGCTGCCGCCGAAGGAGACGGAAACGGTCTCCTGCTCGCGCGGCGTCAGCCACACCTCGCCGCCGGGCAGCCAGAAGTCGGGCATTTCGGTCTGCCAGCCGTCCACCAGCTTTTGCTTGAAGATGCCGGCTTCATACAGGATCGAGTAGCCCATCGAGGAATAGCCCTGCGTGGCAAGACCGTCGAGATAGCACGCGGCAAGACGACCCAGACCGCCGTTGCCGAGACCCGCGTCCGGTTCGCAGTCATACAGCTTTTCCAGACTGATGCCGAAATCCTTGAGCGCAGACGCCATGGTCTTGGTCAGATTCAGATTATACAGATTGTTCTTGAGCGAACGCCCCATCAGGAACTCCATGCTCAGATAATACACGCGCTTCGCCTGCGCCTTGTCGGCAGCCTTGCGGCGTTCGCGCACGCCCTCATGCATCAGATCCTTGACGATCAGCGACACCGCGCGGTAATACTGCTCGTTCGTCGCCTCCTGCACACTGACGCCGAAGAAATGGGACAGCTTGCCGGAAATGAGGTCTTTCGCTTGTGCTTTTGTCAGGGAATAATTCATACAAAACCTCCAAAAGTTTCAAAAGAAACGGGGATAAATTTCAATCTCATTGTTTATTTTACACCAAAATCCGCTATAATTCAATAGATAACAACATGTTTGTGAATTTTGGATAAAGGAAAGAATTACAAGTCTTGCTTTCTGTCGATGTTTTCCAGTATCAAGGGCGAAGAACCGTCTTCCAGTGCGTTGTTCTCGTCCAGATGCAGATGGCTGCCCGGCGGCTCGTTTGCAAGCGCAGTCAGAATATTGCTGAGCGACAGCAGCCCTTCGCGGTTGGCGGCAATCACCGTTTCCGTTTCGGTGCGCGTCACTCTGATTTCATATCCATTGACCCACAGCACGTCCATCGTTTCCCCTCCCGATTGAAAAATGCCGCGCGGTGTTGAGTCTCCCGTGCGGCAGATGATGCAATATTATGCCTGATCGCTCAACGCGTCGAGCGACTGCTTTTTGAGATAGGCGTTGATAAAGCCGTCAATGTCTCCGTCCATCACCGCGTTGATGTTGCCCATTTCGTAGCCCGTGCGGTGGTCCTTCGCCAGCGTATAGGGCATGAAAACATAGGAGCGGATCTGGCTGCCCCAGCCGATTTCCTTCTGATCGCCCTTGATATCCTCAATCTTGTCCAGATGCTCGCGCTCCTTGATCTCGATCAGCTTCGATTTGAGCATGCGCATACAAACCTCGCGGTTCTGGTGCTGGCTGCGTTCCACCTGGCACGACACGACGATGCCGGTCGGGATATGGATCAGACGCACGGCAGACGAGGTCTTGTTGACCTTCTGACCGCCTGCACCGGACGCGCGGTACACTTCCATTTTGATATCTTCCTCCCGCAGATCGACCTCAATCGTATCGTCGATTTCGGGCATGACCTCGAGCGAGGCAAACGACGTGTGGCGGCGACCGGACGCGTCAAACGGCGACACGCGCACCAGACGGTGCACGCCCATTTCACTCTTGAGATAACCGTAGGCGTTTTCGCCCTCCACAACAACCGTGGCGGATTTGAGACCCGCCTCGTCGCCGTCGAGGAAGTCGACGGTGGTAAACTTATAGCCGTGCTTGCTCGCCCACTGCCCGTACATACGGAACAGCATCTGGCACCAGTCCTGCGCCTCGGTGCCGCCGGCGCCGGCGTGGAAGGTCAGAATGGCGTTTTTGCTGTCGTATTCGCCGGAAAGCAGCGTTGCAAGCGTTTGCTTTTCCAGTTCCTTTTCCACGTTTTCCACGCTCTCGCGGCAGTCGTCTAGCAGATCGAGGTCGCCCTCCTCGTCCGATAGCTCAATCATCACCAGCGCGTCGTCGAACGCGCCTTTCAGATCATCATATGCCTTGATTTTATTTTTGAGCATGGAGATGCGCTGCAGCACCTTTTGCGAATTGCCCAGATCGCCCCAGAAGTTTTCGTCTGCGGTCTGCGCTTCCAGCGTTTTGACCTCCTCACTCATCTCTTTGAGCCCGAGCGCAGCCGCCAGCTCCTGCAGCGGTTTTTCGCTTTCCAGCAACCGCAGTCTCAATTCCTCAAACTGGATCATATCCAGCGCTCCTTTCACATAAACAGAATTACATACTTTGTTATTATACACGAGAATTGCAATGGTGGCAACCGGATTTTTTTATTTTCTTGAAAAAATTATGAAAAAACAGATAAAATCTGCAAAAGCAATTGCTTTTTTCGGGAAAACCAGTACAATAGAAAACGATCATACGAAAAACCGGTCGCAACCGACCGGAAAGGATGAAGCTATGGATTTTAAAAACCAACGCTGCGACGGCTGCTCCCGCCGTTTTACGGGCGACGACGATATCGTTTTCTGCCCGGTGTGCGGCACACCGCAGCACCGCGCATGCTATGAAGCACACGGACATTGTGTGAACGAAGACAAACACGACAGCGGCTTTGTGTGGCAGCCGGAGGAGCAGCCGCAAAGCAAGGCAGACGCCGCGCTCGCGCCGTGCCCCGTTTGCGGCTTTGAAAACCGCAACGACGCCCGGCTGTGCATCCATTGCGGCACACCGCTGACCGGCGCCGCCCCTGCACAAGTGCCTCCGCCTTCGCCGCAGCAGACCCGCGATTTGTTCTATGACGTCAGCTGCCCCGACGGCTTTGAGCTGGACGACGACGAACGCGCGCAGCTGGAAGCGCTTTTGAACCAGCGCGCCGCAATTGCCGCACCCGGCATGCAGCCCGAACAGGAGCAGGAACAGTTGGACGGTCACCCGATCAAGCAGGTGATGACCTTTATCGGCTCCAACGCGCTGAAATATCTGCAGAAGTTCCGCAAGCTGGAACACGGCAGCAAGCTCGGCTGGAACTGGGCGGCGTTTTTCCTGTCGCCGTACTGGTTCTTCTACCGCAAGCTGTACCGCCCGGGCATTGTGTTTTTAACGCTGCGGCTGTGTCTGACGCTGCTGCTGTTCCCATATGAGACCAAGGCGCTCGACCTGTATCAGGCGCTGTATGCCAACGCCGCGAATCTGGACGAAAATGCCATTCAGACGGCGCTGCAGGAGATCATGCACACGTTAACGCCCGTGTATATCGGCGGCGCTGTGCTGCTGATTCTGGCCGTTATCAGCGCGTTGCTCGCCGACCGGCTGTATTACAACTACGTCCGCCGCTCTATCGACCATGCCAAAAAGCAGGAGACGCGCGACACCGTGTTGCTGCAGTTTTTCAAGCGCAGCGGCGTCAGCCCGTTGATGGCTGTGCTGTCGTATGCGGCAATTTCGCTGATTCCGAACCTGATTTTATCATTTTTCAATTGACTGGAGAATCTGCTATGAAGATCAAAAAAGCAATCATTCCCGCCGCCGGACTCGGCACGCGCGTGCTGCCGGCGTCAAAATCCATTCCAAAGGAAATGCTCAACATCGTGGACCGTCCGGCGATCCAGTATATCGTGGAGGAGGCCGTGGCTGCCGGAATTGAGGATATCCTCATCATCACCAACCGCGGCAAGGGCGCGATTGAAGACCACTTTGACCACTCGTTCGAGCTTGAGGCAAACCTCAGAGGCAACGAGAGCAAGCGCAAAATCTATGAGGACGTGCTCAAGCCCGCAAATCTTTGCAACGTCTTTTTCATCCGGCAAAAGGAAACGCGCGGTCTGGCGCACGCAATCTACCAGGCACGCTCCTTTGTGGGCAACGAGCCGTTTGCGATCCTTTACGGCGACGACGTGACCGCCAATCCGGGCGGCAAGGGCGTGCTCGCGCAGCTGTGCGAGTGCTATGAACAATACGGCAAAGGCATCGTCGGTGTGAAGGAAGTGCCGCGCAAGGACGTGAGCAAGTATTGCTCGCTGGATATTACGCCCGTCACCGACCGGCTGATGGACGTCCACAACATCATTGAAAAGCCGACAGAGGATCAGATCATGTCGTGCTACGCCATTCTCGGGCGCGTGGTCGTGCCGCCGGAAATCTTCGACTTGATTGAAAAAACGCCGGAGGATCCGAAGGCGCACGAGGTGTATTTTACCGATTCGCTCGTGATGCTCGCCAAGCAGCAGGGACTGCAGGCGCTCGATTTTGAGGGCGTGCGCTTCGATATGGGCAACAAGCTCGGCATTATGAAGGCGAACGTGGAGGTTGCGCTGCAGCACGAAGAGATCGGCGAAGACTTCAAGGCATACATCAAGGAACTGGCAAAAACGCTGTAAAAAAAGCACCCCAAGGGGTGCTTTTTTCAGTGCACAGTGAAGTCCTATAGAAAAGCACCCGTCCTTGCGGACGGGTGCTTGCTTTGCTTACATCTTGCCGAAGAAGTGCAGCAGATGATACAGCAGCGTGTGGAAAATGGCCGTGATGCCGCCGCCGACAGAGCTGTCGTGGATTTCGCCGCAATACTTGCAGGCGGTTTCGATCAGATTCATATACTGCGTTTCCGCCTTTTCAAGCGTTGCAAGGTTGGTGACCAGCTTTGCCTGTGCGGGTGTCAGCTGCTCATAGGCGTGTCTTGCCGCGGTGATGCGCTTGTCGCAGGCGATGCTGGTATCCACCGTGCCGATGGCGTTAATCAGGGCAATCACCCGATCGGCGGCCGCCTGATTGTCTGCTTCTGCGGCGGCTTCTTTGCGCACCCAGTCAACGTTGCCGCACTCCGTGCAGATATAGCGTTCGTTGCCTGTTTCGCCGTAGGTGTGGACATGCGGTGTTTCCTCTGCGTTCACAATCAGGGTCATGCCCGCGAAGACGCTGCAGACCATGAGCAGACAAAGCAGAATGCTGACAAATTTGCTAAAAAGGGAACGTTTCATTTGAATTCCTCCTCAAAAACAGTTGTAGCCGACAAATGCTGAATGCGCCCGAACAGGCACAGAGAAATCGGTTCAGTTTATTGTACCACATTCGGACAAGCGGCGCAAGTGTTTCCGGCAAAAAACGGAAAAGCCAGACAAAACGGAACCGGCAACCGGGGAACGCACCGCAAAACAGCAGCGCAGGCTGCGCTTTTCTGCTGCAATTATTCCGCAAGCGCCTTTGCAAACGCTGCGGCGCGGGCAAAGTCGTCGTCTGTCGGAAGTCCCTTATTGATGAAGATCCACGAGGCAGCGCAGTGGAATTCCTGCTCGCTCACAGCGATACCGGCGCTTTCGGCGGCGGCTTTGACCACAGGCAGCGTCGATTTGCCCGAGGCGGAGGTGTTCATATTGATCACTTCGCCGATGTTGCCGCTGTTGCGGCTCAGAAACGCCTTGACCTCCGGGTCGATATTGGCGGCGTACATGGCGTTGATCAGAAACAGACGGTCAGCTTTTTCAGCAAGATCGACAGACACGTCCTGCGCCTCGATGCCGAGCGCGGCGGACACGGCGTCTGCCAGCTTTTTGGTGTTGCCCTTCTTTGATTTTGTGAAATAACGAATTGCAATCGTCATCGGAATCCCTGCTTTCATTTTATATTTTATTCAATTATATGTCATAAAATATAAATTGTCAAGTATTTTCTGCTTCGTCCGTAAGATCTATCCGGCGGCGCAGTGCATCCGCGTCGGTCAGCAGATCATACAGCGCATCCTGCGAGAGCACACCGCGGCGCAGCTCCGGTGGCAGCGCTCCCCTTTCGTCGGCGGCAAGGTGAGAGAACCATTCGCTGCTGCCGTAATATGCTTCCAGCAGCGCAAGGTCCGGCTGCACCTGCCGGAACGCGTCCAGCGCCGCCTGCAGCCGGTCGACCGCTGCGCGGCAGCGGTTCAGCGTTTCTTCCATCTGCTCAATCTTTTCGATCATTGCATCCTCCATAAAAAAAGAGAAACCGACCTGTGCGGTACAGTTTCGCTTTTTGCGGTTTAAAGTTCATCAATCAATTTCGCAACGTCGCCGATGGTGCGCAGATCTTCAATCGCCTCATCGGGAATGCTGACGTTGAATTTATCTTCCAGCTCAGAGATCAGGTCAACGAGATCAATGCTGTCGGCGCCGATCTCTTCCCAAGTGGTATCCTGCGTGAGTGACGTTTCGGTGAGTTCAAAGCGCGTAGAGATGATGTCACAAATCATGTCGAACGTATCCATTCGGTACCCTCCCTTCGTGGTTCTATACCTATTATTCATAAAAGACGGCATTTGTCAAGAGGGATTGCGAAAAAAGAAAGCCGCCGCCTCATTATTCAGATATTATGTCGCAGGGCGAGCAAAATATGCCCCTGTCTTTGTATAAGCTGCGAACGGTGCGCACATACTGTGGAGCAAAGGAGATGATTGGATGGAAAAACCGTTCTCTTTGCTCGAAAAAGCCGCGCTGCTGGCGATGGGACTGTGTGTGCTGCTGTCTGTGTTGTCGTTTGAAAAAACGGGCGACAGCGTGCGAAACGCCGTTTTGCGGCTGCACGTCATTGCCAACTCCGACAGTGCCGCCGATCAGGCACTCAAGCTGCAGGTACGCGACGCACTGTTGCGCGAGAGCCGGTTGTTTGCCGCCGCCGACAGCAAGCAGCAGGCGGCAGCGTGCGTGCAGACGCGGCTCGATGCCCTGCAAAGCACCGCAGCGCGTGTGGTCAGGCAGCAGGGATACAGCTATGACGTGGCGGTCTCGCTGGAACATACCGCCTTTCCGACGCGCACCTACGGCAGCGTGACGCTGCCCGCGGGCGCCTATGATGCCCTGCGGGTCGTGATCGGCAAGGGCGAGGGACAAAACTGGTGGTGCGTCATGTTTCCGCCGCTGTGTCTGCCTGCCGCGTCCGGCGGCACGGCGCTTGACGAGGTGCTGAGCGAAGATGCGCTGGCGCTGGTACACGCTTTGCCGCAGTTTGAAGTCCGGTTCTGGATCGTGGAGCAGTGGGAGAAAATGAAAGCGAAGTGGGCACAAAAAGACGGCAGTCGACAGCAGACCGTCGACAGCGGCGTTGACGGGTTCGGCACAGGAAAAGATGGCTGACGGAGCGAAAAGTATAGACAGGATGCGCTGTTTACACGCTATCTACTCGCTGTCTACAGTCAGAAAAGCCCGAACGGTGGGCTTTGTCGGGGTTTTATAACTTAGCATTTCTTATTTTCCAAGTAAAAAGTCTGAAAAACAGAAATCATGAAAAAACGGAAAATGTTGGGAAACGCTGTCTACGCGTGTTTCGTCTACACATCCTGCTGCAAAACACAGCGCCCGTAGCGTCGAGTAAGATCCTGCCGCAGGCAGAAGCGCCGACCGAGACGGAAGGGGTCGATCGACCGGGCGCGACAAAGAAAAAGCAGATCGGAGATCGGCGCTGC
>JAEEGL011795356.1_pt1 | contig 20289 bp, 13 predicted proteins | sample 9134231 | NCBI WGS metagenome assembly JAEEGL01 (sample SAMN16246548, study PRJNA631951) | gut metagenome | biome: gut microbiome; feature: rumen; material: fiber-attached | host: Bos | place: Iran: Karaj | collected 2018-10 | reverse complement strand
TCAGGCAAACAGGTGCCCTGACAAGGTAAGCGAGGCGGATATGTACGGCAGGGAGGACCTTCGGGACCTTTTGATGGTCACCATTGACGGTGAAGATGCCAAAGATCTTGATGACGCAGTGAGCCTGTCAGTGGATGAGAAAGGTCTTTTCCATCTGGGGGTCCATATTGCTGATGTCACCAATTATGTACAGGAGAGTTCAGCTCTTGACAGGGAGGCGCTAAAGCGGGGAACCAGCGTATACCTGGTGGACAGAGTCATACCCATGCTTCCCCACAGACTTTCAAACGGAATCTGTTCTCTCAATCACGGAGAGGACAGGCTGGCCCTTAGCTGTCTCATGACCGTCGACGGCCAGGGAAACATTGTTGACCACAGCATAGTGGAATCTGTCATCAATGTGGATGAGAGGATGTCATACACTGATGTGGCCAAAATCCTTGAAGACGGGGATGAGGAGACCATAGAGAGGTACAGGGACCTGGTTCCGATGTTTGAGGATATGGCGCAGCTCTCGCGGATACTAAGGAAAAAGAGAGAGGACAAGGGCGCTATTGACTTTGATTTTCCGGAGACCAGGATAATCCTGGATGAAGAGGGAAATCCTGTGGATATTGTTCCTCACGAGAGAAACACTGCGACAAAGCTTATTGAGGACTTTATGCTGGCAGCCAATGAAACGGTGGCGGAGCACTTTTTTTACATGCAGAGTCCCTTTGTTTACCGCATCCATGAGCAACCGGATCCTGATAAGATAAATGCCCTCAGGATATTTGCCGGGAACTTTGGCTACAATATCAGGATAAGAAGAAATGACGGTGTGAGACCTGCAGAGATACAGAACCTTCTAAAGAAAGTGGAGGGCACAAAGGAGGAAGCCATCATCAGCAGGATGACACTTAGGAGTATGATGCAGGCAAAATACAGCACTGAGTGCACAGGGCACTTCGGGCTCTCTTTTGACTATTACTGTCACTTTACATCGCCCATAAGGCGGTATCCGGATCTGCAGATCCACAGGATAATCAAGGATTATCTGCGGGGAAGGATGAATGAGAGAAAGCTTTCCCATTACGAGGAGATCCTTCCTGAGGTGGCAAAGCACTCCTCTGAGACTGAGAGAAGGGCTGAGGAGGCAGAGAGGGAGACTGACAAGCTCAAGAAGGCACAGTACATGGAAAGTCGCATTGGAGAGTGCTTTACCGGAGTTGTGTCCGGAGTAACCGCCTGGGGAATGTTTGTGGAGCTTGATAATTCCTGTGAGGGCCTTGTCAGGGCGGCGGATATGACGGATGATTTCTATGTATATGACGAGGCCAACATGCGCCTTGTGGGTGAGAGGACAGGCAGGGAGTTTGCCCTTGGACAGAAGGTTGAGGTCAGGGTCTCCGGCGCCGACAGGATATCCAGGACCGTGGATTTCAGTCTGCTGGATGATGCTGATGGTGATTACAGTGATAAGAGAGCAGACTCTGACGATGAAAATGATAGCAATACGTATGACGGCACTGCTGATGCTTATGAAGAAATAAACCACAGGGCTATTCACAAAAAGCGGGATAAAGTGGATAATAGAGCTGACAAAGTTAGAAAGCTCCGGGCTAAGGCTAAGGAGGCTGCTGATCAGGATGAATTATACGGGGAAATGAACCGGATAGATGAGCAGGAGAATCTGACAGACAAAGCTTTTGCAGATAATAGCCCCTCCGGCAGGGAGAAAGAAAACAAGAAACCCGGAAGGAAGGTCTACAAGGTTCATAAGTATAAGAAGTCAGCCACAAGCAAGGCTGCAAGAAGCGCCCAGGGCAAGGGCAGAAAGAGGAGATGAGCAGCTGTGCAGAAATGAAAGTGAATTCTGTTACAGTTACTGACAACAGGAAGAAACAATGGCAGAAGATAATAAGGCAAGAAAACTCATTGCGAACAATAAAAAGGCATACCACGACTACTTTATTGAGGAAAAGTACGAGGCGGGAATAGAACTCTTTGGGACAGAGGTGAAGTCCATCCGTCAGGGTAAGTGCAGCATCAAGGAGGCCTGGATCGATATAGACAAGGGAGAGGCCTTTATAAACGGCATGAACATCAGCCCCTACGAGAAAGGCAACATCTTTAACAAGGATCCCCTAAGGGTAAAGAGGCTTCTTTTGCACAAGGCTGAGATAAGAAAAATGGACCAGCAGAAGATGGTGCAGGGATACACCCTTGTGCCTCTGGAGGTCTACCTCAAAAATGGCAGGGTTAAGATAGAGATCGGACTTGCCAAGGGCAAAAAGCTCTATGACAAGAGGGCTGACATGGCCAAGAAGGACCAGCAGAGAGAGGTGGAAAAGGAGTTCAAACAGAGATTTAAATAATTGACTGATATCAAAAAAGCTATGGGAAACAAGATTCTCATAGCTTTTTTAGTGGATTAGGCGGGAGTCGAACCCGCGTCCAAAAATTCATCCCCTGTCCTTCTACTATCATAGTCGGTTATTTCGGGATTCTGCATCCCTGTTCCCTCACACCTGCGGTAACCAACAACTACAGGTGATCAGTAGTTCCTGATACGTCCACAGCCCCGGAACAAAAGCTGTGTCGTTTCCTACAAAATTTGACGCCGATTGCTGAGTATGTAGGTGTACTCAGGTCGACGAGCAGCACTTAGGCTGCAACTGCTAAATAATTATCTTCAGCGTTTATTTTTAATTTGAGGTTTGACGCACCGTCTTGCGGATAGCTTCTCCAGCTTCAAAATCCCTGTCGAAACCTTTACTAACCCTTATTAAGTTGTGTTGCTTAATCAGTATATCGGTATATGAAAAGAAAATCAATATACCTGTGGTTTATATTGCAAAATCCATTGTATACTTAAAGAGGTGTCCTAAACCCAAAAGGAAAAGGGGGAGCAGATGAAAAACTTAAAGAAACTCACTCTGTTGCACTCAAACGATCTCCACGGCGACTTTCTGGCTGAGATGATAGATCAGGATCTTGTGGGAGGCGTATCTTTGCTGTCCGGCTATGTCAGCAAAGTAAGGCAGGAGGAGGAAAATGTCATCTATGCCATTGCGGGGGACATGTTCAGGGGGTCCATAATCGACTCGGAGTTCCATGGGATTTCTACCATTCAGATCATGAATATGCTTTCGCCTGATGTGGCCACTGTGGGAAATCATGAGATTGATTACGGGATTGCACACCTTCTTTTTCTGGAGAAGTGCGCCGAGTTTCCCATAATAAATGCTAATCTCCATCTTAAGACCAATAACGCCAGGCTCTTTGAGCCCTGCCACGTGGTTAAGATCGGCGGGATGAAGATCCTGTTCATCGGAATAATCACCGATGCGGTCCTGGCACAGTGCAAGATGGACAAGCTTATAGGAACCTTCATCACCCTGGAGGATGCAGCGGAAGAGATTGGCAGGATATGTGACACCTACAACGCCATTGATGTTGATCTGACGGTGCTCCTTACCCATATTGGCTTTGAGGAGGACCAGAAGCTGGCAGCTCTGTTGAATCCGGCATGGGGAGTGGATGTTATCGTGGGCGGCCACTCCCATACCTTTTTGGAGGAGCCCTGCGTTGTCAACGGAATCCCCATAGTTCAGGCGGGGACCGGAACTGACCAGATAGGGCGCTTTGACATGGTCATAGATACTGATGAGAACAGGATTGAGAGCTATACCTGGCGCGCTGTTCCAATCAATGATGCGACGTGCCCCAAGGATCCTGACATAGAGGAGATCATAAAGGGCTACAAGAGCAGCACTGACGAAAAATACGGAAGGATAATCACCAAGTTTGTCAGGGAACTAACGCACCCCTCAAGGATAGTTGAAACGGAGCTTGGAAATCTGTATGCGGATACCCTCAAGGATGCCCTGGGACCTGACATTTTTCTTCTGGGATCGGGCTCAATTAGAACGGAAAAGCTTGGCAGCGTCGTGACCAAGAGAGATTTTGATGAGAATTTTCCATATAACGACGGTGTCTATCTCACCTACTGGACGGGTAAGCAGCTAAAACACGGCATACTGTATATGCTCAGGGACGAAGCTCTCGATGGTGGCTATACAGAGTTCTATCAGCTCTCCAGGGGGCTTGAAATAGAGTATGACAGGGATAAGCACAGCTTTGTCAGGTTCGATTTTCAGGGTGAGCCTTTGGACGAGGACAGGATCTTTACCGTGGGTCTTGAGATGTTCCACTATTCCAACCTTAAGAGTTCTTTTGATATAGACCTGGAAGATCTAAACAGGAACCATCCCTCCAGGCAGGTGGCCACCGACTGCAGGAAGGTCATTGAGGAGATGCTTCAGAGGGGACAGCACCAGGATTCGCAGGTGGAGGGAAGGCTAATATATTAGTGTATTGTTGCTTAAATAGCAAAGTATTGGCTTCAATATTTTGTATATATTTTACCGCAGTAAAAAAAATACATACAATTTGTAGAGGTTTTTCCTTTTAGTTGACAATTATTTGTGTTATCATATTTTAAGAACTATGTATTCTTGGTTAATAAAACCTGGAATGCATGTTCAAAATTCAGAGTTTGTGCAGGTTTCATAAGCCTGCACCCAATAATTAAAAGGGAGTAGTGTATATGAAAAGAGGAAAAAAGCAAATTATCAAAATGGTCGTTAGTATGATGCTTGTTGCTCTGCTTATGATTCAGCCGTTTGCAAGCTTCAGATCTCATGCTGAGGACAAGACTGTCGACCTGACCAAGATTACCAAGACAGGATCAAGACATTTTAAAGATTCCAACAGTATGGACAGCTTCAGAACATATAAGGGTGAGAAGATTACAAACAACTTCCTGTATTTTGATGCGGCCTGGAAGAGTGACGAGGACTATGCCTATGTCACCTATAATCTCAATGGCAAATATAAGAAGTTTACGTGTACTGTTCTTACCGGTGAAGAGACAGGCAAAGGCGTTTTCAATGTATATTTCTACGGTGATGGAAAACGGTTGGATGATTATGTAGGCGATCTGAATAAAGAAGATCATCACGAATACATTGAGATCTCTGTTAAAGGTGTTAAGAAATTTGAAATCAGGGCAATACGTAAAGAAGGTAGCTCATCTGATAGCTATGTATATGTAAAAGAGCCCAAGATGGTTGTTGATTCTTCAAGCAGCACCACAACTGACGATGATGATGATAATAACAACTCTGGCCCTACATACAATACCGATGATATCTCCGGAGATGCGGCTAAGAATCTCACATCACTTAAGAAGAAAGCTTCAAGCCATGCAATGGTTATAAGCCGTGTAACAACTCCTGGAAACAAGACATACACCAATAATGTTATTCATATGGATGCCTCATGTGATCCGTGCTATATCTCCTACAATCTTAACAAGAAGTATGAAAAGATCACCGGTAAGATCGTGTCCTCAAAGGATACCGGAGATGCAAGGTTCGTGGTTAAATTCTATGGGGATGGCAAGCTTCTTAAAACCTATAAGAATATTACCCGTGAGAAGACTGTAAGCTACAGTGTTAACCTCAAAAAGTGCAAAGTCCTGAAGGTAACTGCAGTTAACTATGGCGACTATGACAATGGATATGTTCATCTTGTAAACTCCAAGCTCTCAGGCGGAGACCTTAAGCTCAATGCAAAGAGCATTATACTTGGTGTCGACGGCACCAAGAATATGACTGTCAAGTATAAGAACAAGAAAATTGCAGCAAACAAATGCTCATGGAGTTCCTCCAATTCAAAGGTTGCAGATGTGAACTCCAAGGGTAAGATTGTTGCTTTTGGAAGCGGAGCATGTACCATCACCTGCACCTATGGTAAGGTTAAGACATCAGTTGTTGTCTTTGTAAAGCCCAAAAAGATTGATGACCTGAGAATTACCAACCTGGGTACAACTGAGGTTACCATGACTTTCTCACCGCAGTCCACTGCCACAGGCTATGAGCTTTTGGAATACAACGATAAGCTTGAAGAGTACAGAGTAATCCAGAAGATTTCAAAGACAACCATTAAGATCACAAATCTGAAGAGTAATACAGCCTACAACTATGCTGTCAGAGGTTATTCAACCATCGATGGTAAGAACTATGCCGGTGATTTGAGCGATCCGCTTAAATTCACAACCCTTAAACCATGATAGTGGAATGATTTAAACAGTCTTTTACAAAAGAGCCTTTCATTTACTTGAGAGGCTCTTTTTTTATAGGGACGGTTGTGGTATCATGAGAAACGGTGTTTGAAACAAAATGTTTGGTTTATAACATTGTCACCAAATATAGTTTATGAGAGGTAAAGGTAACATGAAGAAAAACAGTTTTTTTACATCAGTAATCAGTATTCTGCTGGCGTTGATGATCATTGTGCATCCGGGCACAAGTCTTACATCGTATGCAGCGCAGGTGAAGCTCACATCTTTGAACTACACCGGAAGCCATAATTCATTTGATTCCTATCACTATCCGACAACAGGTATAACAACACCTGATGGAAAAGAGTATTCAGGAAACATTGTCTTTTTTGACGCATCCCTGATAAACACATATGTTGAATATAATCTGAACAGTAAGTACGTGAAGCTTACCGGCGATCTTGTTACATCGACCAGTACAGGGGCAGGAGTGTTCGATTTGACCTTCTACGGAGACGGTAAAAAGCTTGCCACCTATAAGGGGATTTCGAGAAATCAGAATAGAAGTGTTTCTGTAGATGTATCAGGCGTTAAAACTCTGAAGATAACTGCTGAAAACACCGGATCATATGCCTATGGATGGGTATATCTGGTTAACGGTATGCTTGGAACAACAGATTTCAGCCTCAGTGATAAGAGCCTGGTTTTAGACAAGGGAGACAGCACTTTTATAGATTATACTTATGGGGCTTCGGATAATGTAAAGGCATCCTGGTCCAGCAGCAACAAGAACGTTGCCAAGGTTTCCACAAAGGGACAGGTAAAGGCTGTTGGTACCGGTACATGCACAATTACATGTAAGATCAAGAACGAGAAAAGGACAGTTAAAGTAGTCGTAAGGCCTCAGAAAATGTCAGGTGTTAAGGTGAAGTCAAAGGGCGCAAATTTTGTTCAGCTTGAGTGGGTGACACAGAAAAATGCCACAGGATATCAGATTTACAGCTACGACAAGGACTTCAAGGAGTATTCTCTTGAGAAGACAGTCAAGAAGGGCGCTTCCTCAAGCGTGAGGATCACAGGACTTCGGAAAAAGACCAGCTACAAGTTCAAGGTAAGAGCTTACCTAAAGGCAAACGGTAAGAACAATTACGGCGAATTCAGCAAGGTAATAACAGTAAAGACCAAATAATTTGAATACCGACACTGCCCGCATTTTCTTATTTGAATGCGGGCAGGATTTTTTGCTTGACAGTTAGGCTTATGTTGGATATCATTTGTAAGTGATGTGTTCATGGATTTTATATCCACGAATGTTTACAAATTCATACGGGGCTATAGTTCAGTTGGGAGAACGCTTGCATGGCATGCAAGAGGTCACCGGTTCAAGTCCGGCTAGCTCCATTTTCAGGAGACATACCAGTCCGGTATGTCTTTTTCATAAATAGGAAAACGTGTCCTGTTTTATAGGGTAAGGAGGAGTTTATGGCAATTAGTAAGAAGAGGATTGTTGTCAAGGTGGGGACCTCGACGATAACGGGAGAAAACGGAAGTGTGGATCTGAGGAACCTGGATCATCTCTGCAGGGCCCTTGCAGGGGTTGAGAATCTTGGATATGATCTTGTGCTGGTTTCATCGGGAGCCATAGCAGTGGGAGCCGGCAAGATGAGACTTGCCCAGAAGCCTACGGAGCTGAAGCTCAAGCAGGCAGCTGCAGCTGTGGGACAGTCGGAGCTGATGCATCTGTATGACAAATTCTTTGGCGAGTACAACAGGATGGTGGGGCAGATACTTCTTGATAACGGTGATATCACTGATCCGGTGAGAAGTGCCAATCTGCGTAACACCTTTGATGCACTTTTGGAGAATCATATCATTCCCATTGTTAATGAAAATGACTCAGTAAGTCATGATGAGATTGAGTCTGATAAAAAGCTCTTTTCCGACAACGACATGCTCTCTGCGGTGGTGGCAGTATTCTGCAACGCCTGCAAGCTGATCATTTTCTCTGATATTGACGGCCTCTATGACGGGAATCCGGCCAGGGATCCTGAGGCAAAGCTTATAAGCAGGGTAGAGGAGATAACGGATGAGCTTAGGAGCGTTGCGTCAGGTTCAGGGTCCAACAGAGGTACTGGCGGCATGATAACCAAGCTGGAGGCCGCTGAGCTTGCAACTTCCCATGGAATAGACGTGCTTGTGACAAATGGCAAGAATCCTGAGAAGCTCTATGACATTATTGAGAAGAAAAAGGTCGGCACTTTGTTTGTTGCAAAGGAATGTTGATATATAAAAAGAGAGCATATAAAATTCTGTTTTTTGTATTTTTATATGCTCTTTTTGTATGAATTATAGCTGTAAAAGCAGATAAAAATGAAAAAAACGGATTTTTATATGTCTGCAGGCTCTGTTTGATAGCAGAATAGGCATATAAAAATCCGGTTTTTGTGTAATACATATGTATTTGATTTAATAGATCAGGGATTCTCGTGATACTTGTCATAGAGCTCTGCCAGATAGGTCTTGACGATCTGGATGTTGGCCATCTTGCGAAGGTCCACATTGCCCATGAGAACTGAGATCTCGTCTGCAAGCAGCAGCATATTGAAGATTGCAAGCTTGAATTCGTCCCTTGTAAGCTCGTCCACATTGACCTCCATAAGAGGAGCGCCCAGCTTCATGGTGATATTCTCATCGGCAATACCGGTTGAAACCAGTCTGCTCTCGGGATCGAAGTTTACATAGAGGATGAGCTGCTCTTTTTCATGCTTCTTGAGGGTGGTGGGGGTCTGATGTGACTGCTCCATCCACTCGTAGAGATCTGATTCGTCTGGATTCATCAGATACTTGGTGAGCTCCTCCTTGTGTTTCTCAACATACTGCATGTATTTGGTTGCATTGGGGCCTGTATAAGCCAGTTCAACCTTTACTCCGTTATCAGTCTTGACGAGGCGGCATTTATCAGCAACTTCCCTGATCTTGAGAGAGGTTTCTGTATTGCCGATTATCTTAAATGTTCCGGTTTCTAATTCCTGTCTGAATTCCATTTTCTCTCCTTCACTATATTTCGATTAAATATATACCAGATGATTTAAAATCAGTAGTTAGTATAGCATAAAGGGATTAAAAATGATATACTATCTTGAGTCTTTAATAGATAAAAAAGTTTTGTTTTTTGGCGGGAAAGAAATGGCAACAGCAAAGAGGGGAAATTCTGGCAGGAGGACTTCTACAGCTTCAAGAAGCTCTTCCTCATCTAATAGACGTACAACTTCAAGGACAAAGAATATTAGAGAAGAGGAATTCGACTACACACTTAAGAGTGAACTGATTGTTCTGGCAATGGTGGCGCTTACAGTGTTTCTTTTTCTGTGTAATTTTGGCATATGCGGTGCAATTGGCAACGTTTTCAGCGGCATCCTGTTCGGACTGTTCGGATTCACAGCATATATAGCTCCGCTTGTGGCTCTTGCAGCGGTCCTGGTGGGAATTGCCAATTTTGGTTCCAGTGCATCAACCAGGAAGATTGTTTCCGGGCTTGTACTGTTCCTTATTGTGGGTATAATAGCCGATCTGATCACCGGCAGGCCACAGGCTCTGTCCTCATACGACATCAAGAGCATCTACACACAATCCAGCCTCGCCAGGAATGGAGGAGGCTTCTTTGCCGGCTCTCTGGCATATCTCTCATACAAGTATCTTTCTATTGTGGGAACAGTTCTTTTGCTGCTCCTGGTGGGAATTGCTGCAGTGGTGGTATTTACCCAGCACTCCTTTGTGGGAGGTCTTAAGAAGGGCGGAAGGCGCCTCATCGATAAGACCCTGGAAGAGGCAGACAATTACAGGGACTACGCCGCAAGACGCCGTGAGAAGATGGAGGCAAGACGGGCAGAGATTGAAGCTGAGAGGCGCCTGGCCATCGAGCAGAAGGAGGATGACAAGATCCTTCGCATGGAAAAGAAGGTCTCCGGTGTTATGCTTGATACAGAGCTTGACAGGGAAGATGAGGAGTGCCCTGAATTTGACGATTCCCGCCCTATGTCGAAGAGTGAGGCTGCCATAAACAGCATTTCCAAGGCCAATCTCTTTATCCCGGATGAGGATGAGTTCCACGATGATATCCATGAGATCACTCTGAATAACGAGGAGATCGAGGAGGAGGCCTTAGAAGCCATAAGAGAGATTCAGTCCGTTGACAAGGCTGAGGACGAATACGGCAGTGTTGGCACAACCCAATATGAGAATGATAAATACGAAGATGATCACCGCAGGTTCAGCATTGATAAATATGAAGATGAACCTGAGAGGATCAGCATCGGGAAATATGAAGATGAATATCCTGACAGCTATGAAAGGGAAACGGATCGCGAAGAGCTTCCCTTTGAGGAAGATGAGCCATATGATATGCCTGTGGAGGCGGTTGAGCCCAGGAAGGATCAGGCTGAGGATGCAAGGCCCACAAGACTGGTTGCAAGAGCGGGAGAACTGCCTGCGCAGTTTGATGAACCACTTCCGGATGTTCCGGTTCATGCTGAGCATATTGGAAATGGCAAGAACGGAGACTACGTGATACACGCCCAGGATCATATCTCTATGAGCAAGGGCGCAGATACCTCCATAAATGGAGCGACCCCTTCTGCCATAAGCTCTTCAGGGCCAAGGACCACCAGCCCCGGAATGGAGAAGGAGATCGAGAGGCGTAGGAATCTGCCTCCCAAGAAGTATGTATTCCCTCCCATCAATCTTTTGGAGAAGGGTGAAAAGAATAAGAATCCGGACACAGCAAGACAGCTGAGGGAGACCGGGGCCAAGCTTCAGGAGACCCTCAAGACCTTTGGTGTCAACGTCACCGTCATAGACATAAGCCAGGGACCTGCAGTCACAAGGTTTGAGCTTCAGCCCGAGGCCGGTGTAAGGGTCAACAAGATAGTGGGGCTTGCAGATGATATCAAGATGAATCTTGCAGCCAGCGACATCAGAATTGAAGCACCTATCCCCGGCAAGGCTGCTGTGGGAATAGAGGTTCCCAATAAGGAGAACCAGGCTGTGGCGCTCAGGGATCTGTTCGAGTCCCCGGAGTACCAGAACTTCTCATCAAGACTTGCCTTTGCAGTGGGCAAGGATATTGCAGGCAAGGTTGTTGTAACTGATATTGCCAAGATGCCGCACCTACTTATTGCAGGTGCCACAGGATCAGGTAAATCGGTCTGCATCAACACCATTATAATGAGCCTTATTTATAAGGCTGATCCCAAGGACGTGCAGCTTATCATGATCGATCCCAAGATCGTGGAGCTCAGCGTTTACAACGGAATACCGCACCTGATGATACCTGTCGTGACAGATCCCAAGAAGGCTGCTGCAGCCCTGAACTGGGCAGTTGCTGAGATGACCGACAGATACAAGAAGTTTGCGGATAATTCCGTCAGAGATTTAAAGGGTTACAACAAGATTGCCGCCGAGAGCGGTGATCCTGATATGAAGGTGCTTCCGCAGATCGTTGTTATTGTGGATGAGCTTGCGGACCTGATGATGGTATCTGCCAACGAGGTGGAGGATGCCATCTGCAGACTTACCCAGCTGGCGAGAGCTGCCGGTATTCACCTTATCATAGCAACACAGAGACCTTCAGTGGATGTCATCACAGGTCTTATCAAGGCCAACATGCCCAGCAGGATTGCCTTTGCGGTATCCAGCGGTGTGGATTCAAGGACTATCCTTGATATTACGGGTGCTGAGAAGCTCCTTGGAAAGGGTGACATGCTCTTTTACCCCCAGGGCTATACCAAGCCGGCCAGAGTTCAGGGGGCCTTTGTGTCGGATAAGGAAGTTCAGGCGGTTACCGATTTCCTTCGCAATCAGAATATAGAATCTTCTTATGGAGAAGAGATAGAACAGCAGATACAGAATCTTCAGAGCAGTGGTTCTTCCGGCGGCGGTGGACAGAGTTCCGACTCCCCGGATGGGCGGGATGAGTACTTTGTTCAGGCAGGGAACATTATCATAGAAAAAGAAAAAGCTTCCATCGGCATGCTTCAGAGAGTCTTCAAGATAGGCTTTAACAGGGCGGCAAGGATCATGGATCAGCTCTGTGAGGCAGGAGTAGTCGGTGATGAAGAGGGTACCAAGCCAAGGAAAGTACTTATGACAAAGGCTGAGTTTGATGCCTTTGTAAACGGAGAAGTGTAAACGATACGAAGGAGGTTTTAAATGGCTGTAAAGAGTGATATCGAAATCGCACAGGAAGCTGAGATGCTTCACATCAGAGACGTTGCCCAAAAGGTCGGGATTACTGAGGACGACCTTGAGTACTATGGCCGATACAAGGCCAAGCTTACTGAGGAGTACTTAAGGAAGGCAGAGGGCAACAAGAAGGGGAAACTTATCCTTGTAACTGCTATCAACCCCACCCCTGCAGGTGAGGGCAAGACAACTACAAGTGTAGGCCTTGGAGATGCGCTTAACAGGCTTGGCTACAAAACGGTTATAGCGCTCCGTGAGCCATCCCTTGGACCATGCTTTGGAATCAAGGGTGGAGCAGCAGGCGGCGGCTATGCACAGGTAGTACCTATGGAGGATATCAACCTTCATTTTACCGGCGACTTTCATGCCATCACGGCAGCCAACAATCTTCTTGCAGCTCTTTTGGATAACCACATTCAGCAGGGCAACGAGCTTCAGATCGACACACGCCAGATCATCTGGAAAAGAGCTGAGGATATGAATGACAGAGCGCTGAGGAATATAGTTGTGGGCCTTGGAGCCAAGGCAGACGGCGTTCCCAGGGAGGACCATTTTGTTATAACCGTAGCCTCAGAGATCATGGCTATCCTCTGCCTCGCCAGTGATATGGAGGATCTCAAGAAGAGACTTTCAAGGATCATTGTTGCTTATACAGTATCCGGGGAGCCCGTGACTGCCAGTGATCTGCATGCAGTAGGCTCAATGGCAGCTCTTTTGAAGGATGCCATAAAGCCCAACCTTGTGCAGACCCTTGAGCACACACCGGTTATTATTCACGGCGGACCTTTTGCAAATATAGCCCATGGCTGCAACTCAGTCAGGGCAACCAGGACAGCCCTTGGAATTGCTGATTACACAGTTACAGAGGCCGGTTTTGGCGCAGATCTTGGCGCTGAGAAGTTCCTGGACATCAAGTGCAGGATTGCAGGCCTTAAGCCTGATGCAGTAGTTCTTGTAGCCACTGTCAGAGCTCTCAAGTACAATGGCGGTGTGGACAAAAAGAATCTTGGGGAAGAGAATCTTGAGGCTCTCAAGAAGGGAATTGTAAACCTTGAGAAGCACATTGAGAATATACAGCAGTACGGCGTGCCTGTAGTTGTGACTCTGAACTCCTTCCTTACAGACACACAGGCGGAAACAGATTTTGTTAAGAGCTTCTGCGAGGAGAGGAACTGCAAATTTGCGCTCTCAGAGGTCTGGGCAAAGGGCGGCGAAGGCGGAGAAGCCCTTGCCAGGCAGGTCATCGAGACCATCGAGACCAAGCCCTCAAATTACGCGCCCATTTATGGAGATGATCTGTCCCTTAAGGATAAGATAACAACTGTGGCAACCAAAATATACGGAGCAGACGGAGTTACATTCCTTCCTGCAGCCACCAGGCAGCTTGCCAAGATTGAAGAGATGGGATTTGGCTCACTTCCTGTATGTATGGCCAAGACTCAGTATTCCCTCTCTGATGATCCGGCAATGCTGGGAAGACCAAGGGATTACAACATAACTGTCCGCGAGGCTTATGTTTCAGCAGGAGCAGGCTTTGTTGTAGCACTTACCGGAGCAATTGTCACAATGCCGGGACTTCCCAAGAGACCTGCAGCATTTGATATTGATGTAAACGAAGAGGGCAAGATAGTAGGTCTTTTCTAAAGAAAGAACGAGGATGTTTAATGGGCGCAATTATTATTGATGGCAAAAAGATTGCTCAGGATATAAAGGATGAGCTCAAGGAGAAGGTGGCTGGCCTTAAGGAAAAGGGCATTACAGCTACTCTCGCTGTAGTTCTTGTGGGAGAGGATCCTGCATCACAGGTCTATGTCAGGAACAAAAAGAAGGCCTGCGAATATGTCGGCATAAACTCCCTGTCTTATGAGCTTGCCGGTGACACAAGTGAAGAGGAGCTCCTGAAGCTCATTGATGAGCTGAACGGCAGAAGTGATGTGGACGGAATACTGGTCCAGATGCCTCTTCCTGCACAGATAGACGACAAAAAAGTAATAAACGCGATTCTCCCTTCCAAGGATGTGGACGGTTTTCATCCGGAAAATGTAGGGGCTCTGGTGATAGGGGAAAAGGGTTTTGTATCCTGTACTCCGGCTGGGGTGATCCAGCTGATAAAGAGAGGTGTTCCCGGTTATGAAATGGCCGGGAAGGAGTGTGTTATTGTCGGCCGTTCCAATATTGTCGGCAAACCTATGTCTCTTCTTATGCTCAGGGAAAACGCAACTGTAACTGTGGCGCATTCCAAGACAGCAAATCTGGAGGAGGTCTGCAAAAGAGCTGACATCCTCATTGCTGCTGTGGGAAGGGCCGGTGTAATAACATCAGATCATGTCAAAGACGGAGCTGTTGTCATTGATGTCGGAATCAACAGAGGCAGCGATGGCAAGCTTAGGGGAGACGTGCTGTTTGATGATGTTAAGGACAGGGTCAGAGCCATAACCCCCGTTCCTGGCGGTGTTGGGCCCATGACTATCGCAATGCTTATGAACAACTGCTACGAAGCTGCCCTGAGCAGATTGGGAGAGTAAATGAAATGTCCTAATTGTGGCTTTGAGATTCCTGAAGGACATATGTATTGTGACAGCTGTGGCACAGAGATAAATATTGTCCCGGATTTTGAGCCAGAAGTTGAAAATGAAATAAATGCCACTCTCTCGGGGATGGCAGATGAACTGAATAGGGACGAAAAGGAAAGGCTGGAGAGGATAAGCCGAAAGAAAAATAAGCTTAAGAGACTTATCAGGCAGTGGAAGATAGTTCTTGGCGCTGTCCTTGCGGCCGGGCTCGTGGGTGTTCTGGTAGTACTTGTCATGATGTATCAGAACAAAACAGCGCTGTCCTATATGTCAGCGGCTGAGTCAGAGAGAGCAAAGGGCAATATGGACAAGGCCATCGAATACCTTACCCTTGCCCACGAGGAGAACCCATCCAACTCGGATGTACTCTTCAGGCTTTCCGACTACTATCTTGAGCAGGGAGATGAGGACCGGGCAGTTGAGACACTGATGCTGATAACGGATACATCTCTTTTCCCTGATGACAAGGTGAGGTCGGCCTATGACGGAATAATATCCATTTATACTCAGAGCGGGGATGTGGAGAAGCTCTCTGAGCTCCTCAAGACTGACAACGAGTATCTGAGCAAGGACAGGGGTGAAATGGTTCCCAATATGCCCACCATGACGCCTGATGCAGGCACCTATGACCAGGAGGTCAGCGTATCCTTAAGGATGTCAGACGGTTCCGATGATAACATATTTTACACTGTAAACGACGGAGACCCGAATGCTGATAGTATTCTCTACAATGGAGAAATTGTGCTGACAGATGAAGGTGTATATGATATCAAGGCTGTTGCGGTCAATGAGTATGGCATTTTGAGCGTCGTTGTGGAGAATGAGTATGTCATAGAAAAGGGTGCACCCACGCCTCCGGAGATCATGGAGGCCAGCGGAGAGTACAGCCAGAACACCAAGATTGTTGCAGTGTGCGGTGTGGGCTGCAGTATCTTTTACACAACGGATGGCACCGACCCGACTATAGAGTCGACCCAGTATATCTCGCCCATCATCATGCCCATGGGCAGAAGTCACTTCAAGTTTGTCGCCTGTGACAATGACGGCAACTACAGTGAGATAGTAGAAAGAGATTACCATCTTGTCTTTTCCAGACTGGTATCCGCTGAACAGGCTGTAAACAGTCTTGTGAATACCCTGGTAAGACTTGATATTCTTCTGGACAATACCGGCAAGGTAAGAGGTCTGGATGGGCACAATGAGTATATCTACACCCAGGTCATAGAGATTGAGGGTGCCGGAGAATACTACATGATAGTTGAGAACCATGTTTCCTACGACGGGATAACAACTCCCACGGGATTGGTTTATGCGGTTAACACCCATGATGGTACAGTGAACAGACTCGGATATGATTCCAGTGGCAAATATACACTTATCACTATCTCAAACAGATAATATGTATTAGACAAATGGGATAATATTCGTTTATCATGTTAAGAAAGCAAAAAACGGAGGAGGTTTATGTATGTTTAAGATTTTGGAGGCAAATGAGCTCACAACAAACATATTTCAGATGATTGTTGAAGCTCCACGTGTTGCCGGCTCATGTCTGCCGGGACAGTTTCTGATCATTCGTGTTCATGAAGATGGTGAGAGGATTCCTCTGACTATCTGTGATTACGACAGAGAGAAGGGAACTGTTGAGATTGTAGTTCAGGCAATTGGCGCTGAGACAACCAAGCTCAGCAAATTAAAGGCCGGTGATGAGCTCGCTGATGTTGTTGGACCTCTTGGAAGGCCCTCAGACCTTGTTGAGGAGGACATTGAAGAGCTCAAGAAAAAGAAGATAGTATTTATCGCGGGTGGTGTCGGAACAGCTCCTGTTTACCCTCAGGCAAAGTGGCTCAAGGAGCACGGTGTTGACTGCGATGTAATTATAGGCGCCAAGAACAAGGACCTGGTTATCCTTGAGGACAGATTCAAGGAGGTATGTAACCTCCATATCACAACAGATGACGGATCCTATGGAAGGACCGGAATGGTAACTGTTGCCCTCCAGGATCTCTGGAATGAGGGCAATAAATATGATCACTGCGTTGCAATCGGACCTATGATCATGATGAAATTTGTATGCAAGCTTACTAAGGAACTGGGAATTCCAACCATAGTCAGCATGAATCCTATAATGGTAGACGGCACAGGTATGTGTGGAGCCTGCAGGCTCACTGTCGGCGGAGAGGTGAAGTTCGCCTGCGTTGACGGACCGGAGTTTGATGGACACAAGGTCGATTTTGATCAGGCCATGAATCGTATGAAACTCTACAAGACAGAGGAGGGCAGACTTCTTCTGAAGGCCCAGGAGGGCGATACACATCACGGTAATTGCGGAAATTGTGATTGATGGGGTGCAAAGTCCCATAGACTGTGTTATATCACGTATTAGATAATAAAGGAGACATTTATGGACGGATTTGTTCGAGTTCCTGTTCGCGAGCAGGACGCTAAAGAGAGAGCTAAGAATTTTAAGGAAGTTTGTCTTGGATATAACAAAGAAGAAGCAGAGAGCGAAGCAGTGAGATGTCTTAACTGCAAGAATCCCAAGTGCGTTGAGGGATGCCCTGTTTCCATCGATATTCCCGGATTTATTCAACAGGTCAAGGAAGGAAATGTGGAGGCTGCATACCAGATCATTTCAAAGTCAAGTGCACTTCCTGCTGTCTGCGGTCGAGTTTGTCCCCAGGAGAGCCAGTGCGAGGGCAAGTGCGTAAGAGGCATCAAGGGAGATCCTGTTTCTATCGGCAAGCTTGAGAGATATGTTGCTGATTCAGCAAGGGAGTTAGGCATTAAACCCGAGGGAGCCAAGGAGAAGAAGGGCAAGAAGGTTGCCGTTATTGGTTCAGGCCCTTCAGGACTTACCTGTGCAGGAGATCTGGCCAAGATGGGTTATGATGTTACCATCTTTGAGGCTCTTCACGAGGCAGGAGGAGTTCTTGTATACGGTATTCCCGAGTTCCGTCTTCCCAAGGAGGATGTTGTTAAAAAAGAGATCGAGAATGTCAAGTCTCTTGGCGTAAAGCTTGAGACAGACGTTGTTATCGGAAAGAGCGTAACTATAGATGAGCTCATGGAGAAAGAGGGCTTTGAGGCAGTATTTATCGGCTCCGGTGCCGGACTTCCAAGGTTTATGAATATCCCTGGTGAGCAGGCCCTGGGCGTGTTCTCGGCAAACGAGTTCCTCACCAGGAGCAATCTGATGAAGGCCTTTGATGAGAACTCAACCACACCTATCATGAAGCCTAAAAAGTGTGTCGTTGTCGGCGGCGGAAATGTTGCCATGGATGCAGCAAGAACAGCATTAAGACTCGGTGCTGAGGTTCATGTAGTATACAGACGTGGCGAGGAGGAGCTCCCTGCACGTAAGGAGGAAGTTGGCCACGCCAAGGAAGAGGGAATTATCTTTGACCTTCTGACCAATCCCGTTGAGATCCATGAGGATGAGAATGGCTGGGTTAAGAGCATCACCTGCATCAGGATGGAGCTTGGAGAGCCCGATGAATCCGGAAGAAGGAGTCCTGTGGAGATACCGGGGTCCGAGTTCGTTATTGATTGCGATGCAGTAATCATGTCACTGGGTACATCACCTAACCCTCTTATATCTTCAACAACTGAGGGACTTGATGTCAACAGGAGAAAATGTATCGTTGCCGATGAGGCAAATGGACAGACCAGCAAGCCTGGTGTATTTGCCGGCGGAGACGCAGTGACCGGAGCAGCAACAGTTATCCTCGCCATGGGTGCAGGACGTGCAGCTGCCGCAGGTATCGACAAGTATCTTTCTGAGAAATGATGAAGTCCGGGGCAAAAGCCCCGCTCTGGGGGCTCGTCGGCAACATTTGCAGTTTTCGTTCGCATCGAACCGAGAACTCCGACGAGCCCTGAGCATGAATCACTCGTGCATAAGGCACTCCTGATTCATAGGTCTCGTCTACGTGGTTCGAATCTCGCGAAAGCCTGCAAATGTTGCCTCCTTACCCCCAGAGCAGGGCTTTTGCCCCTCATTCATGAATATATACAGACTACTACATTTAGATAGCTGTGTTTAGAATTCCTAAGCTGAAGTCTATCATGATTGATAGCTTCATAGGTATAATGGATATGTTAAGGTAAAAATATAGACTGCCGCATGATTTGTGGTGGTCTAGGGTTGTTTAGAAAGTTTCTGTGAGAGCTGGATGATAAAGGAGTTGCACAGAAAGTATAAGGCATAATAGAGAAAGTGTTATAAATGGAAAAAGACGAAAAGATCAAGATTGCGATTACTGCCGGAATAGCGGCGGTGATTTTGCTGATACTGTTACTGTTTCTGGCTTTTGGCAGGACCAGGTCCGGGAATGAGGACAGTGCAAAAATGGAAGAGAATATACTCGGATATGCTGAGGGGGAAGATGTAGTTACGAATCCTGACGCATCCGTTCTGATTACAGGAAGTGTGGTTTCCGACGAGGCTTCAACTGAGGTGTCAGAGGATGAGGAGACAGAAAGTTCTGAGTCTGCTTCTGATGCGTCTTCTGAAAATGCATCGGATGACGGATCTGCTGCAACCGAAGGTACAACTTCCAAGAAGAGCAACGCCTCGAAGGACGCATCAAAAGAGAGTACATCGGCACCTTCAAAGGCATCAAAACTTGTGGACAGCTTCTATACCATTAAGGGTGCGGAGCTTAAGAATGTCTACAAATCAATGAAGGTAATTGTAAACGATCAGCTCAAAGAGATGTATACCTACTGGAGCGACGGCAATATGGCTGCGGTTAGGGACCTTGCCCACCTTGAGAGGTTTGAGGCAATGTCATTACAGCTGTCAGGAAGCTCCGACTTTTATTACTATGGTGATAAGGACAGCACAGGGCAGCCTGATGGAACCGGTCTTGCGGTCTATGCCGATGACCAGTACTATTTCGGCCAGTGGTCTGGTGGCAAGAGAAGCGGAGAGGGAACCTGGATATGTTTTTATCCAAGCTACTCAGATAATGTGGTCTTAGAGCATCTGTACACAGGTGGCTGGTCAGAGGATCTGCCTGACGGACAGGGACAGGAGCACGCTGATTATAACTTTGACAAGCTGGATTCCCATGAAATCTATATTCAGAATGCCATAGGCGGTTTTTCAAAGGGGCTTTATGACGGCGAGATGTATATAATAACTGTTGACCCCGATGAGGACACCACAGAGTGGGTAGGGACATGTGAGAAGGGAAGTTTTGAGCAGATCCCATACGCCGCTATTGATAATAACGGCCTTTTACCCTTTTTAAATGAGAGGGAGGATACCGAGAACCACATTTATCTCTCCACCAAGGGCAACAAAAACATCGGCATAAAGGGCATTACGACAGGCGGAAAAATAAAGCAATGATAAGTGTC
>JAEEGL010188842.1_pt1 | contig 20289 bp, 14 predicted proteins | sample 9134231 | NCBI WGS metagenome assembly JAEEGL01 (sample SAMN16246548, study PRJNA631951) | gut metagenome | biome: gut microbiome; feature: rumen; material: fiber-attached | host: Bos | place: Iran: Karaj | collected 2018-10 | reverse complement strand
GTTAAGTTGTTTCTCTACTGATGTAAGCTTTTTCAGGATGTCGCCATACTGCTCTTCAGATATATATCCCACATTTTTTGAAATCAACAGTTGTGTTTCAGTTTCAAATGCAGAACCCAACGCAATACTTAGGAAGTGAGAAAATTCACCATCGGAGACTCTTCCTGCGCCTTCCGCAATATTGGAACTGATGGAAACAGCAGACCTTTGCATTTGGTCGCACAATCCCTTTTTCTCAAACCACGGCATATAGCTTGTTATTGTATAAATATGTGTCGCCAAATCCACGGCATCTTTCCAAACGCTATAATCTCTGAAGTTGCGTGCTCCCATTGTATCTGAAGTTAAAGTTAGGGTTAAAGTTAAGGTTTTTAATAAATTGAACCAGTATTGATGACGGGCGATGCACTCTCGTCGGCGCAGAGGACCACAAGCAGGTTGCTCACCATCGTTGCTTTCTTCTCCTCGTCGAGCTGCACCACCTCGCGCTCGCTCAGCTTGTTCAGAGCCAGTTCTACCATCGACACGGCACCCTCGACAATCTTCTCGCGGGCTGAGATGATAGCGTCGGCCTGCTGACGGCGCAGCATAACGCTGGCGATCTCGGCAGCATAAGCCAGGTAGTTGATGCGTGCTTCGACAATCTCGATACCTGCAATGCTCAGGCGGCTGCGGAGCTCCTCTTCAAGCTGGTTGTTGATCTCCTCGGCACCGCTGCGCAGGGTCAGCTCCGTGCTGTTGTGGTCGATGTTGTCGTAGGCGTAGTGGCCAGCCACCTTGCGCAGGGCGGCGTCACTCTGCACGTGCACAAAGCTGTCGTAGCCCTTCAACTGCGGCTGGGTCTGCTGCGCCTGTTCGCCGTGCTGTGCCGTCGACGTCAGCGTGTCAACATCGATGTCGAACACAGCCTTGTAGGTGTCGGCGATTTTCCACACCAGCACCAAGCCAATCATAATCGGGTTGCCGTTCTTGTCGTTCACCTTGATGGGAGGCACATCCATATTACGTGCGCGTAACGATATTTTACGCTTGGCGTAGAAGGGATTGACCCAGAAGAAGCCGTTCTGGCGCACCGTGCCGCTGTAGCGACCGAAGAATGTCAGCACACGGCTCTGGTTCGGCTGGATAATCATAAAGCCGACACAATGAAGGATGTAAACGAAGGTCAGCACGATACCGCCCAGTATCGGCAACAGCACCAGCGCCGTCGGCTCGCCGTTCTCAGGGTTGATCATTCCGTCCAAACCGGCCACCCAGATAATCAGCAGGATGAATCCGACCAGCATCACAAGGTTCAGGAAAAGGTGCAGGAATCCGTTGTTCTTGCCCGACAATTGTCTGTTAAACTCTTTTGTTTCCATTGTTTTTTGTTTTAATTTTGCTTTAATAACCTGATAATAATTGTTTTCTGTTGATAATTTGTTTTGATATCATTTTGATATCATAATGCAAAAGTACAACCTTTTTTGAAACTACCAAAAAAAATCGCAAAAAATTTTATTACACAATAAAAAAAAACACCCTACGTTATGAGAAAACTATTCATTATACAATAACAATGATTATTTCCGCATTACTGATCATAACTCTTGTACTGACTTGCATACTCATTCTCTTCCGCGTGCTGCGCGGCGAGAGTTTCCACGATATTCGCAAAGAAATAAAAGAGCTGAAGGCACAGGATGTGCCGCACTATTTTCTGCGCTCGCTGAAAATAGTGTTCTCCTTCAAGCCAGGCTACACGCGCAAGCAAAAGAAAGCCCAAAAAGAAGAGAAGCAAGAAGATTAGAGGGTTTCACTGTTCTCGTACTTCCTTACAAGGCTGAGGTACCACACCAACAGCGCCATCGATGTAACTGCACCGCTGGCGGCAAAGAGCAATATTGCCAGACGGAAGTCGCCGTAATGCAGGCCAACAAGAATCGCCACTATTCGCAAAACAAACAGAGCTATATAAAACAAAAACTCTGTGCGCTGGCGTGAGAAAACATTGGCGATGAACATCAGCGATGTCGAGGTCAGCATAACATATACCCACGGCAAAAGGCACCGGATGTAGTATTCGCTGCCAGCCCAACGGTCACCGAAAACAAAGCCGAAAATATCGCCGCCGAAAATGAAGCCCACTACAAACAGCGGCAAAGCCACAGCGTTGACAACAAGTATGAAGCGATGTATGTCGGCCCGTATGGTCTTGTGTGCACGCACCTTCTCCGCAACACGCACATAAAGCAGTTTCTCAAACGCAGTATTGAAGATGTTTATCGGTCGGAAAGTACAGGTCAGCGCAATCGAGAACAATCCCACCTCGGCCTTGTCGAAATACAGTGCCAGCCAAAGGAACGGCAGATTGTACGACAAGCTGTTTACAAAGTCCTTGGGCATCGTGAACAGCGGAAAGTTGCGAAACCTCTTAGCTGCCGCGCCACGTTCGTCGCGACCTATGTTGCGCGGCAGGTCAAGACGCCTGCAGCGCCAGGCAAGATTGACGTTGGCGCACATACGTCCCAACACCGTACCCAGGGGAAGACCAATGCTGTGCCAAATTGTAGCCACAAGACGCGGCAAGCCGAAAAGTACCTTTAAAAGCACTCCCGACGTAGATCCGACCACCTCGGAAAGGGCAATGCTGCGGAACTTGCGGAAACGATTCAGCATCTGCGAATATACACGCGAAGTGCCGCAGAAGTATACCATTGGCGGAATCAGCAACGCCAGCTGGAAATTGATTTCTCTTCCCTGGACCTTAACGTCCAAAAGGCACAGCACCAGCAGTACCGTCAACAGCACAAACGAGATGATGGCATTGAGCCTCAAGGCAAGACGGCTGACGGCAGAGGCCTCGCGGTCGTTGTCAGCCAGCACTATGGCCAGTTCATATTTGCAGGTGCTGACGATGACAAGCACCTCGATATATGAAAAAAAGATATTGTATAGGCCAAAATCCTCGGGCGTGAAAAGCCGAGTCAACACAAGGTAGGAAGCGAAAGCAATAATCTGTGCCCATACATTGCCCGACACAAGCGTGATACCGTCGCGCAAAAACGCAGAATCCTTGATGTTGAATTTCGACTTCATAAATCACACCTGGTCTAAATGATTATTGTCTTTAAGTTCCGTCACAACGTTCCATTGTATTTCCGCAACACCCACTCTGCCGTCAACAACAGCAGGATAAAGATAAGAATCAGCGGCAGATTGAGCATATCGCTGTACGATGTCTCGCTGTAGACAATGGTCTTCAAATCGTCGCGTTGCCGCAGCATTTCAGCGATGTTGCCGACATTGTGAGCATCAACCATCGCACCGTCGGTAGTGGCCGACAATGTGGCCAGCAGCGAATGGTCGGCGACAGTGTTCATCGCCTCAAGCTGAAGATCCTCGACCAGAAACGCCCCCGAGGCACTGTAGCTGCGACCGTTAAAATGCGTCGAGGCTGTGTAGCTGTAGCTTCCCGGCGGCAGAATGCCAAGATTGATGCCGTAACCCGTAGCAGTACGATTAAGTATGTATTTGCTGCCTTCCGGTGAATTCTGGTTACGTACATTAAGTTCGACATCGGGTTGGTTGACAGGTTCATAGCTGTCATTGTAAAGCTGTGCCTCGACGACCACAGCCTCCGATTGCGCAAAGATGTTCTTGGCTTGAACACTGAAGCGCTCGTTGTTGGCGCGCAGAGCAGTGAATACCACCAGCTTGTTGATAAAAGCATCGAAATTGCCGTGACTCTGGTTGGCCTGCCAATCAGCCAATCGCCAACGCCACAGTCCCTCGCCGGCTATGAAGGCGTAGCGATGCTCCTGCTGCTGCGTAACAGCCACGAGCGGCTGCCCCGAGTTGACGCTGCCGATACGGGCCGTGAAGAGCGTCTGGGCATTGCCGCCAAGTTTGTATTCGCCAAACGGCGACAGCAACGGCGGGAATTGGGCAATGCGCTGCGCAACGTCGTCGTCAAGCGTGAAGAAAGTGAAATTCTTGTTCTGCAATGGCGACACCTCGTTCTGGCGGTCGATTCGGGCATAGATTTCAAGACCCGTATGCAGACTGTTGAGTCGCGCCAAGTCGGTCTGGCTTCCGACAACAAACAAGGCAGGAGTTCCCGACTGCAGCAGTCGTGCAAGGTCGAGTCCCACCCCTGCGGTGCGCGACGGCAATTGATGGAAAATCAATAGATTGTAGTCACGCGGATTCTTGTTGAAATCGGCGGCAAGGAAAGTTTCGACTTCATAGTTGGCATTGTTGCCTATAGCCGCCCTCAATGCGGCAACATCGGGATGGGGCGCAGCGGCAACGATGGCAATCTTCTGATGGCCGTCGATGACCTCGATTGGGATTACACGACGGTTGTTGCGCACCGACTTCTCGCCATCAAGGGGGACGATCTCGACAATATAGTTGTGCAGGCCCGCACGGTCGGCGTCTATGGTGATGCTCTCGGTTGTCGAGAAACGCGAGTCAGTGAACTGCAACGGTTTGGAGAAAAGCTTACGGCCGTCGAGGCTTACATTCAACATCGACGAACGCCCTTGAAGCCGGTCGGCCGAGACAGTGATTTCAAGCGGGAAACTGTTGCCAAGATAGGCTATGCGGTTGAACCTTGCATTGGCCACGGCGGCATCGGGATAGACCGTAGTGTCGCCCATCGCAACAGTATAGACAGGGAAAGTGAGCACCGAAGCGGCATTCACAGGGTTGGCACCAACGTTGTAGATACCGTCGGAAGCCACCACAACGGCACCGACATTGCGGTTGTAGTAGCGTTCGCCAATGTCGGTCAACAGATTGGAGATGTCGGTCGACTGATCGGAGAAAACCAATTGGTTGCCACCACCCTCACCCACTTGCTGCACTTCCGTGCCAAAAACAAGGCGTTGCACATCGTAGTCGTTAGAAAGCTCGTCGGCCAAACGGTCCATCTGGGCCAAATAGTCGCCGTGGTAGTAAGCCGAATCGCGGCAATAGTCCAGCGATTTGCTGTTGTCCTGCGCCAGAACGACGATAGGCTTCTCGCGGCGGTTCGACTCGTGTTTGACCAGCGGCGAAAATAGCAGGAAAGCTATGACTGTCACTGCCACGGCTCGCAGCAGCGAAAGCACTACGGAAAGCCCACGAGGAAAGTCGCGCTCAGCCTTGCGCCGCATCCGCAGCCAATAGAGCACCAAAGCGTAAGCTGCACCAAGCAAAAGGCAGAAAACAAGAAAATACCAAGGATAGTCTATGATGATGGACACGAAACTGCGTTTTTGAATTTTGAATAAATAACTACAAAAAAAACGTTTTATTATCCGTCAAGCAAAAAAGAGTTGTAGCAAATTCAAATACGCAACGGGTTACGCCGCGACTCTTATCCACGCTATTCTTCAGCCGACACACAATTGGGTGCACCCCACGGTATTCATACGACAGTAAGATTTGGTAGTGCGGTCTAATGGTGCGGTTTGATGGTGCGACACACCCCGCCCTTCGGGCACCCCTCTCCGAGAGGGGATGGCGCAGTGCGATACACTGACGTTTACATTATAGTCAATTGATAATCCCCTGATAATATTGACAATCCGCGTAAAGCATTATTGCCAATTGATAATACTGAAAATCTACGTAATGCGGCAGCCCATCCCTTTTAAAATCAACACCCTGCGGCGTTACATTTTTCAACACGTCACAATTGATTCTTTTTGGTACAAAGGGGTTATTTTCAATACACCTTCCTCGGCATATGTACAGTATTTGTACAGTATATGTACAGTATATGTACGCTTCAGAAGCGTACATATACTGTACATATACTGTACAAATACTGTACATATGCCAGGGGAAGTATATCGAAAGCACCTTTTTCAACCATAATGAAACATTATGAAATACGGGTCGTTTTTTGTTTGCATTTTTGAGCTGCATTTTTGTCAAAAAACATCATAAATAAAATTAATCTATAAAATAAATTTTGCCGTTCCAACCTTTTGTCGTAATTTTGTAGATTAATTTACTCGTATTATGCAGTTCAAAGATATTAAACGCCAAACAGTTACAGCAAACCACCTGACCGAAATTATCGATTCGGGACGTGTGAGCCACACACAATTGTTTCTGGGCGAGACCGCTTCGGGCAGTCTGGCGCTGGCCATTGCCTATGCTCAATATCTGAACTGCGAACACCGTCAGCACTACGACGGCAACGGTCCCGACGGCCTTCGCGCCGACTCGTGCGGCGAATGCCCGTCGTGCAAGAAATACCAGCAACTTTCACATAGCGACCTGCATCTCTATTTCCCCTACGCGGCAACATCGCAGGTAAAGGGCCAGGGCATCTCGGCGGCAGACTTCCAAGGTGAGTTCCGCGAGTTTCTGAATGCGAAACATCAAACTGGCACACTGGACGAATGGTACGAGTTTATGCAGATTGAGAACAAGCAGGGTATGATCCGCGAACGCGACGCCGACGACATAGTGCGCACACTGGGGCTGAAATCGTACGAAGGAGGTGGCAAGGTGGCTATAATATGGATGGCCGAAAAGATGAACCTGACGACCGCCAACAAAATATTGAAATGCCTCGAGGAACCGACACCCAACACACTGATTGTGCTGGTGGCCGAAAGCACCGACAAAATGCTTAGCACCATCATTTCGCGCACCCAGCTGGTAAAGATACGCACCATCAGCAACGGATTTCAAAACGTCAGCGATGAATTCCGCAGCCTTTATGTAACCTGGATGCGGCAGCTGTTCAAACTGAATATGGCATCGCTGTCGGCGTGGGTCGACACGATGAACAGCAAAAGCCGCGAAGTGCAGAAGCAGTTCCTGCTCTTCGCACAGGAGTCGATTCGCGACTCGTTTCTGTGCAACAACGCAGGCCTGCCGTCGCAGATAGACTTCGGCGACGAAAAATTCAACGCATCATTCCCGGCAATGATTACGGAACGTAACATCGAACTGCTTAACAACGCTTTCAACGAAGCCATCTTCGCCATCGAGCGCAATGCCTACGGCAAGATAGCCTTTATGGAACTGTCGTTCCGTATCAGCAAGGCGCTGAAGAAAAGGTGATTTCAACATTAACTAAGACTTTCACAACACAATATACATCATTTTCTTATGAACAAAGACGACAAAAACAACAATATTAACCAGCCAACACCCAACGAAAGCGAACGCATAGAGCAGCAAGAGACTGTGCAAAACAGCGCAGCCAGCACCGCCGCCATTGAGGAAGAGGAAGACTATGTAGCCACAGCCGAGGAGATGGAGGCTTTCATCAAAAGCCGCCGCGAGAAACAAAAAGCCAGCAAACAAAATGAAAAGCAGCTGAATGACTACGACACTGAGGAGGAGATAGACTACGAGGCCAGCGGCAGCGCTATGGACCCCTATCTGGAGCCCGACCCCAAGCTGCCAAAGGTGGAATACAAGGAGCCGCTGTACCTGTCGCGAGGCTGCAACCACCAGCCCGAAAGCTACGTACCCGTAAGCGAGACCGAACTGCGCAGCTGCTGCAAAGTGGGCGCCTGCAACTGGATGAAAGGCATTCGCCAGCCGATGGAAAAGCCCTTCGATTGTGTTGAAGTACGCTTCAAAAACAATCGCAAGGAGTTCTTCCGCCTGCCGGACGGCATCGACGTAAGCGACGGCGACATCGTTGCCGTGGAGGGCATACCGGGCCACGACGTGGGCATAGTAAGCCTTACCGGCGAGGTGTGCCGCATCCAGATGGAAAAAAAGAAGATAAATCCCGAGTCGGAAAGCATCAAGAAACTGTTCCGCCGGGCAAAGACAAGCGACATTGAACGCTGGACGGCAGCAATAAAGGAAGAAGAATCAGCGCTCAAGAAAACACGCCATATAGCCGAAGAAATGGGTCTGGTGATGAAAGTCAACGATGTGGAATACCAAGGCGACCACTCGAAAGCCATTTTCTATTACACGGCCGACGACCGCGTAGACTTCCGCAACCTCATCAAAGTGCTTGCGGAACAGTTCCACGTGCGCATCGAGATGAAGCAGATAGGCGTGCGCCAAGAGGCCGGGAAAGTTGGTGGCATAGGCACCTGCGGCCGCGAATTGTGCTGCAGCACCTGGCTGACGAACTTCAAGTCGGTGACCACCAGCGTGGCCAAAGCCCAGCAGATACTCCCCAACCCACAGAAACTGGCAGGACAGTGCGGCAAGCTGAAATGCTGCCTCAACTTCGAATATGCCGTCTATGTCGACGCCCTCAAGAAGTTTCCGCCGGCCAACACACCCATACGCTTCAAGAAAGGTCTGGCACTGTACAAAAAGACCGATGTCTTCCGCGGCATTATGTGGTACGCCTATGAAGGCGAAAGCGATCTCTATGCCATCACCGCCGAGAACGTGAAGAAGATCATCGAGATGAACCTGAACCAGGAATATCCCGAGAAACTTGAAGACTATCAGGTCGAGCTGATGTCGACGGCTGCGCTGGCACAGGAATCGAGCGAAGCAGAATTCGACCGCGAGCTGAAACTTATGGCCGACGACACAAGCAGCGACACTACGACAACAGCCAGCGACAAACAGCAACGCGCCCGCGACAAAGACCGCGACCAACGCAACAAAGGCAACCGCGACAGACGACAGCCACGCGACCCCAAACCCCATCGCGACAACAACGAGCCAAGAGAGCCACGCGAGCAGCGTGAACATCGCGAACACAGAGAGCCCCGACAGCAACGTGACAACCGCAACCAACGCGACAACAACCGCAACAAAAAGAAAAACGATGAATAAGCGAATCATACCGATACTTATAAGCCTGATGCTGCTTGTGGCGGCGTGCGACCCCGATGTGCTTTACAACGAGAATATGCGCATCGACGAGAAGGGCTGGAATATGAACGACGAACTGGTGTTCAACATCGACGCCGAAGACACCAGCCAGACCTATCTATGCTGCATAGACATACGCAACCGCAACGATTACGCCTATTCCAACATCTATTTCTTCATCAAAACAATCTATCCTGACGGCAGCATAGCCGCCGACACCAATATCGAGTTCCAACTTGCCGAACGCGACGGCCGATGGCTTGGCAAAGACAACGGACGCTACATCGACGGACGCTATCCGTTCTGCTATTTCCACTTCCCGCAGCAAGGAAGCTACCAGTTCGTCGTTCGCCACGCAATGCGTGACACCGTGCTGCAAGGGATCAAAAACATTGGACTTCACATAGAAAACACCGGGAAATAACTATGGCACAATACAAGAAAAAGAAAAAAACATCCTCAGGCAAAGACGCCAAGCGCGGCATACGCATCGTTTGGATTACATTTGCAGCAACCTGGGCAGCAATAGTGGTGTTTTTCACTATGCTGTCGCTGGGATGGCTTGGTTTTATGCCTTCCTTTGAGGAGCTTGAAAACCCACGCAGCAATCTGGCCTCCGAAGTATGGTCGGCCGACGGCGAGGTGCTTGGATATATCGGCATCGAGAACCGTTCAAGCCTTACTTACGACGAAATAACCGATGGCGGCAAAAATATGAACCTCATCAATGCCCTTGTCGCCACCGAGGACGTGCGCTTCTACGACCACGCTGGTATCGACGCACGAAGCCTGGCGCGTGTATTCTTCAAAACTCTCGTTGGACGCCACAGCAGCAGTGGCGGCGGCAGCACCATTACACAGCAGCTGGCCAAAAACCTCTTTCCGCGCGAACGTAAAAGCAAACTGGGACTTATCCATTCCAAATTCAAAGAATGGGTTGTCGCCGTCAAGCTGGAACACAACTATTCGAAAGAAGAGATTCTGGCAATGTATCTCAACACCGTTGATTTCGGCAGCAACGCCTATGGAATAGAAACGGCAGCGCACACCTTTTTCGACAAAAGTCCGTCGCAGCTCACCGTCGACGAGGCTGCCGTGCTTGTAGGACTGCTCAAAGCCCCAACCTCATACAGTCCAATACTGCATCCCGACAACGCTATGCGTCGCCGCAACGTAGTGATGAGCCAGATGAACAACTACAAAGACCCTGCAACTGGCGAGAAATACCTCAGCGACGAAGAATATGAAAAGCTGAAAGAGAAAGCCATAGATATGAGCCACTACAGCCCGATAAGCCACAACGACGGACTGGCACCATATCTGCGCGAATACATACGCAACTATATGAAGGACTGGTGCAACAGCCACAAAAAGAGCGACGGAGAATATTACGACGTGCACAAAGACGGCTTGCGCATCTATACCACAATCGACTCGCGTATGCAGGCTCACGCTGAAAAAGCAGTCGAAAAACATATGAAAGAGGTCATACAGCCAGCATTCTTCAAAGAACTGGCACGCCGAAACGGCAACCCCTTCAACAACCTCACCAAGGAACAGGAAGACCATTTCCTGACACTGGCTATGAAGGCTTCCGACCGCTACTACCAGATGAAACAGGACGGTGCTTCCGAATCGGAGATCAAAAAAAGCTTCAAGGAAGAAAAGGTACGTATGCGCGTCTTCTCCTGGAACGGTCCCATTGACACCGTGATGACGCCCTGGGATTCGCTGATATACGTCAAGAAATTCCTCAATGCCGGCTTGATGTCGGTCGAAACAGGCACCGGATACGTCAAAGCCTACGTAGGAGGCATCAACTACCGCTATTTCAAGTACGACAACGTGATGCAGAGCCGCCGCCAGGTGGGTTCCACTTTCAAACCCTTCGTCTACACGATGGCTTTGCAGGACCTTGATATGAACCCCTACACCCTTGTGCCAAATACCGAGGTGTGCATAGGCGACTGGTGTCCGCGCAACTCGAGCCACCAGCGCGAAGGCGAGATGGTAACACTCAAATGGGCGCTGGCCAACTCCATCAACTGGGTGTCAGCCTACCTTATGAAGGCCGGTGGTGCCAACGGACCCAATATGGTCATCAACATAGCCCGCAAGATGGGTGTCACCAGCCCCATCGACGCCGTGCCCGCCATCAGCGTCGGTGCCGCCGAAATCACCGTCTACGAAATGACAGGAGCTATGGCCACCTTCGCCAACCAGGGCGAATATGTGCAGCCCATCTTCATAACACGCATCGAAGACAATAAAGGCAAAGTGCTTGAAACCTTCACCCCGGAACGACGCGAAGCCATCAGCCCGCGCATAGCCTGGATGATGATTCAGATGATGAAAGGTGTCGTCGACAGCGGTACCGGTGCACGTCTGCGCGGCTCGCAGTTCAAACTCGCCTACCCTATGGCCGGCAAGACCGGTACAACACAGAACAACAGCGACTGCTGGTTTGTAGGCATCACGCCTAAACTCACCACCGTTGTATGGACTGGCGGCGAACTGCGTTCCATCCACTTCCGCAGTATGGAATTCGGACAAGGCGCACGCCAGGCACTACCTATATTCGGACATTATATGCGACGTATCTACGACGACCACGTCCTCAACTTCTATCGCGGCGACTTCACCAAGCCCGACCTCCCCGATGAAGACTTTATATGGGACGAAAGCGTTTACGAACAGGAGCTGCTCGAAGAAAGCAACGACTCGTTCCAAACAACAACCAACTGGTAGTTCAATGTTTAGAGTTTAATGGCTGACGGCCATCCACAAACACTTTTTTTGCTAAGGAGATGAAAAACGCCCTTTTTGGTCAGACGCTGGTGCAACTGCAGGAACTATGCCTTGCAGAAAGCTTTCCAAAGTTCACAGCCAAACAACTGTGCGACTGGATGTACAACAAACGCGTCAACGACTTTGACGCAATGACCAACCTGTCGCTCAAAATCCGTGCCCGTCTCAACGAAATCGCTACAGTTGGCCGTCAAGATCCCGTCGATTGCCAAGTGTCGGCCGACGGCACAAAGAAATATCTATTTGAGGTGGCAGGCGGAGGCCAAAATACAAATAGCCAATATGTCGAATCCGTCTACATCCCCGACGGCGACCGCGCCACGCTGTGCGTCTCCTGCCAAGCAGGGTGCAAGATGGGATGCCGCTTCTGCGTCACCGGACAGCAAGGCTTCCACGGCAGCCTGACAGCCAGCGAGATACTCAACCAAATATTTTCCATTCCCGAAAGCTCGCAGCTCACCAACGTCGTCTTTATGGGTATGGGCGAACCGCTCGACAACTTCGATGCCATCTGCCAAACCCTCGAGACAATGACCGCCAGCTGGGGACTCGGATGGAGCCCGCACCGCATCACTGTCTCGACAGTAGGCATCACACCTATGCTCAAACGGCTGATAGACGAGACCGAAGTCCACGTAGCAGTCAGCCTTCACAACCCCTTTGCCGACGAACGCGCCGCGATGATGCCGATGCAGAAAAAATACCCCATAGCAGAGATTGTCGACCTGCTGAAAAAATACAACTGGTACGGACAGCGACGCATATCGTTTGAATACACAATGTTCCGCGGCATCAACGACGACCTCGGACACGCCGCCGAACTCGTCCGCCTGCTGCGAGGACTGCACTGCCGCGTCAACCTCATACGTTTCCACAGCTCGCCCGACACGCCCTACCGCACCAGCGACGAACGCACAATGAAAACCTTTGAGGACTACCTCAACAGCCACAATATCATCTGTACCATACGAGCCTCGCGCGGCGAGGACATTATGGCCGCCTGCGGGCTGCTGGCAGGGAAAACAGTTAAATAACATCTTTTTCTTCACCACGCAGCGTTTCGAGAAGCTGCCGGCCGGAGTATGAACAATGTCGTAATACTTGCCGGCAGGCAATTCCTTTTTATTAAGGTTTTTGGCGGAATAATTTGCGGAATATATTTTTGTATTAAAACAAAAAAACCGTACCACCAAAACAGCCAATCCACATTTAATTAATTTTAACTTAATTTTCCAGAAATTTAACATTTGACTCCTCCTAAAATAGGTCAAAAAAGGGCTAAAATCAAGGTTTTTCAACCTGCTGATTTCCAGGCATCATCTTCCTACCAAAGTTTACTCAAAGTTTTACCAAAGTTTTATCAAATTTTATGTTTGTGAACTTTGGTAGGTCTTTTGTTAAAATTAAGTTAAAATTTCAAACGATGACGGAGTGTTGCCACTACGATGCTTGATTCGGGTTCCGACAGCTTTGATTTTTTATTTGCCCAAATGAATGCCTGCCCGGCTTAGCGAGTTTCGGTCATCAGAGCTGATGGCGTAAAAAAGTTTACTTTCGCCGGTTTGGACACAAATCGGGTGGAAACAAGCCGGAAAACAGAGAAATAGAGCGACAAAACGGATTTCTGCAATTTTGATTTGCAGCGTCTTATGTCATCGATGATTGCAGATTGGATTTTTATACGTATATTTGCAAAAAATATAAAACGGATACGATATGAAGAAAATTATGATGCTGCTTGCTATGGCGGCAATGACAATCAGTGCAATGGCCGACGAAGGAATGTGGATACCTATGCTGCTGGGCCGCAACGAGGCAGATATGCAAAAGGCCGGTATGCGCATCACGGCCAAGGACATCTACGACATCAACCACGCCAGCCTTAAGGATGCAATACTGCTTTTCAACCAGGGCTGCACTGGCGAATATGTGAGCGACAAGGGTTTGTTCCTAACCAACCACCACTGCGGCTACAGCTATATCACTATGCACAGCACCGTTGAGCACGACTACCTGACCAACGGCTTCTGGGCTATGAGCCGCGACGAGGAGATACCCTGCCCCGGCTTGACGGCCACACGCCTGGTGAGGATGGAAGACGTCACGGCGCAGGTGCTTGAAGGCGTAAGCAACGAAACCGCCGAAATCGAGCGTGCCGACATCATAGAACGCAACATCAAGAAGATAACCGAGCGCGCTGTGGAAGGCACCCACTACAAAGCCATCATCAAGCCTTTCTACTATGGCAACCAGTATTTTATGTACATCAACGAAGTGTTTACCGACGTGCGTCTTGTCGGCGCGCCTCCGTCGAACATAGGCAAGTTCGGCGGTGACACCGACAACTGGATGTGGCCGCGCCACACTGGCGATTTCTCGATGTTCCGAGTATATGCCGACCAGGACAACAAGCCTGCCGGCTATTCGAAGGACAACCGCCCCTACAAGCCGCTGAAACACCTCGAAATATCGCTCGACGGCGTTCAGGAAGGCGACTTCACCTTTGTGTTTGGCTATCCCGGCACGACACAGCGCTATGTGACCAGCGACGCCGTGGAACTTGCAGCCAACATCGAGAACCCTGTCCGCATCGATCTGCGCACCATACGCCTGAAACACTACAACAAGGCTATGAACCAAAGTCCGGCACAGCGTCTGAAATACGCCTCGAAAGTGGCTTCGCTTGCCAACGGATGGAAGAAATGGCAGGGCGAGACACAGGGCATCAACCGCCTGAAAGGAGTGGAGAAAAAGAAAGAATTCGAGCAGCAATTCCAGCAGTGGGCCAAGGACAAGCCGCAATACTACAACGTTCTGCAGCAACTTCACGAAGCCTACGAGCAGCTGCGCATCTTCGAGGTCGAGCTGACCTATTTCAGCGAGGCTGTCCGCGCCAGCGACCTTATGCTGCGCGCCAATAACTACCGCCAGCTAGCCAACGAGGACGACGAGCTTAAAGTCATCGGCCTTGTCAACCGCCTCAAAGACGAGAACAAGAAATTCTTTGCCGACTTCGACCAGCACAGCGTTGTCGACCGCGCCATCTTCGTCGAGACGTTCCTCTATATGTGGCAGGCAGGCTATGCCCCCTATCTGAACGACAAGACCGCCGACAAGGCCACGGTGCAGAAAAAACTGGAGAAAATATATGACGAGTCGCTGCTCACCAACGAGAAGAAACTGAACGCCTTCCTCGACAACTATTCCGCCAAAAGCGTCAAGAAACTCAAGGCCGACCCCGCTGTAGCACTGTTTGACCAGGCATTCACTCAGACCTTCGAGGCCCAGAAGCTGGCAATCTACCGTCGTTCAGCACAGGACATCCAGCGCCTGATGCGCATCTACGTCAAGGGTATGATGGAAATGCAGCCCGACGTCAATTTCTTCCCCGATGCCAACCTTACGCTGCGTGTAGCCTACGGCCACGTCGAGGGCTTCCGTCCCCGCGACGGTGTCTACTACAAGCCCTACAGCACCCTGCAGGGTATCATCGAGAAAGAGAATCCCGACATCTACGACTATGTGGTCGAGGACAAACTGAAATCGCTCAACGCGTTGAAAGACTTTGGCCCCTACGGCATCACTATCAACATCAACGACTCGACAGTCGAGGAGACTCCCGACGGCTACATCGTGCGCTACAACCGCAAGGTTATCAAGGAGATGCCTGTAGCCTTCATCGCCACCAACCACACCACTGGCGGCAACAGCGGCAGCCCGGTGCTCAATGCCGACGGCCGCCTGATAGGCATCAACTTCGACCGCTGCTGGGAAGGCACAATGAGCGACCTGCTCTTCGACCCCGACTACTGCCGCAACATCAGCCTCGACATACGCTACTGCCTTTTCATCATCGACAAGTTTGCCGAAGCCAAGCATCTGGTCGACGAGATGACGCTGGTATCGTCGAAGTAGGACCCCAACCCGACAATGGACAGTCTCTACCTCGCCGCATACCGCATCCTCCTGCCCCGCCGCTACCGCCGCTACCTTGAGCGTGCCGACGGCGACAAGGATATGGTCCGCGAAACACTGCTGCACGGCACTTTTTACGAAGAGTACCGCCTCTACAGTTTTGCATCGAAAAGCGAGGCCGAACGGCGCTCCTACCTGACCGACGCAGTGCGCAACAAGATATGCCGCAAGGCCAACAACCGCAGAGGTCAACGGATTATACTGGACAAATGGCTGACATACAACTTGTTTTCCGACTACTACAGACGTAAAGCCTGGCTACTGGAAAAGGAGTCGGACATAGTACCGATTGCTGCCGAAGGGATGCAATACTGCCGCCTCGTCGCCAAACCTGTTGACAAATGCGGAGGACGCGGAGTGCAATTGCTTCAATGCTCCGACGAGCGCCAATGGCGCGAAAGGCTTGCAGCACTGCTCGACAAACGCGGCCGCTGGATCGTGGAGGAATGCATCGTACAGGACGAACCTATGGCTCGGTGGAATCGCGATACAGTCAATACAATAAGGATGAACACTATAATGAAAGGCGACATAGTGACACACTACACGCCGTTCATCCTCTCCGGCCGAAAAGGCAACTTCGTCAACAACGGTGCACAGGGCGGACTTTTCGCCTCTATAAATGTTGCCGACGGAAGAATAGCAACCGATGCCTACGACGAAAATGGGAACCGCTATGAGTGTCACCCAGACAGCGGTACACCTTTCTGCGGCGAACAGATTCCAAGGTGGAACGAGCTGCTCGAAATAACTGCGACGATGGCTCGCAGGCTGCCTGGCGTGACTTACGTCGGCTGGGACATCGCCCTTTCGCTCGATGGCTGGGTATGCGTCGAAGCCAACAAAGGCGAATTTGTGGCCCAGCAGACCACGCTCGGAAGGGGCCTGCGCAAGGAGTTTGAGCAATTGTGTGGCATATAGAGACTGTTTTGAATACAAACTCTTTCAGGCAACGCTAAAGTGCATCCGACGATTAAAAAAAATGATTATGGATTTTTTCAAGAGACTCTTTAAAAAGAAAGAGCAAGACAATACAAAGGAGGAAGAAGGAATGAAATACTTGATTGTTGGTCTGGGCAACATCGGCTCCGAATATGAAGGCACGCGACACAACAGCGGCTTTATGGTTCTCGACAGGCTTTTGAAGGCCTGCAGCCGCGAGGGCGGCGAGAAGCCCACCTATGTGCTGGATCGCCACGCCTACCGTGCCGAGGTCAAAATGAAAGGCCGCACGCTAGTGCTGATACGTCCCACGACATATATGAACCTCAGCGGCAAAGCCGTGCAGTACTGGCTGCAGAAAGAGAAAGTGGCTTTGGAAAACCTGCTGGTCATTGTCGATGATATAGCCCTGCCCGTCGGGAAGATAAGGATGAAGAAGCAGGGTTCTGGCGGCGGTCACAATGGATTGGCCAACATCGAGGAATTGTTGCATACGGCCAACTACTGCCGCCTGCGCATCGGTGTGGGCAACAACTTCGGACAGGGCCACCAGATAGACTATGTGCTCGGCCGTTTCACCGACGAAGAGCAGGCACTTCTTGACCCCGCCCTCGACCGTGCCGTCGAAGCCGCAAAAGCCTTCGCCACCCTGGGTCCCGACCGAGCGATGAATATGTACAATTAAGGGCGCTGAAACGAAAATACGCAATCCATTCAACCCCACACTACACCAAGTTTAGTGTGGGGTTTATAAAAACATTATCGTGTCGCACGGTACTGCATATATTGATTAATCTAAAAGCAATAAAACTTGTTTTTTGCCGTTAAAGGAATATGGCAAATCTGATTTTGGACATTGGTAACACTCGGAAAAAGGCGGCTGTTGTCGAAGACGGCAAAGTGCTTGAACTGCATATGCTGAACGAAGATGCGCAACAGACAATTGCAGCAATGTGCGAACAGTTTTCCATCAAACGAGCAATTGCATCGGTGGTGGGTCGCAAGCCGAAATGGGATGAGCTGCTGCCGCCCAAGGTACTTGAAAACCTTCATATTCTGTCGCACAAGTCGCTGCTGCCGATAACTATAGACTACGAAACACCGCAAACGCTGGGAATGGACCGCGTGGCCGCCGTGGTGGGTGCGCGCCAGCTCTGTTCCGAAGGGCCACTCGTGGTGGTGGATGCCGGCAGCTGCATAACCATCGACCTGCTTGACGACACGAACTGCTACCGAGGCGGTGCCATACTGCCCGGCATCGGTATGCGGTTCAAGGCAATGCACGACTACACCGCAGCACTGCCTTTGGTGGAACTGTCAGCAGAGGAACTCGACGGCAGTATCGACACACCTATGACAGGCCGCTCGACGCGTGCCTCTATGGTATCGGGTGTCTGCAACGCCGTAGTGTATGAAATAGAGGTATTTATGCGCGACTACAAATGCACTTTCCCCGGCATTAAACTTTTTTTAACAGGCGGAAACGCAGATTTTTTTGCAAAACGATTATTTTTTCCGAACTTTGCAACTCCAAACCTGATGTGCATAGGCTTGGATAGAATACTGGAAATGAATATTGTAAATTGATTATTTAAGCAAATGTATAATATTTTTCATTATAAAAAAAGTGTTTTGACGCTATTAATGCTGCTTTGCGCTTCTGCAGCAATGGCGCAGAACGGCATCAATTCGCCCTATTCACAGTACGGCATAGGCCTCAGCAATATGCCATACAATATGCCTTCAGCGTCAGCACTCGGAGGAGTGACCTACACACGATCGGCAACGAATATGGTCAACCCGTTCAACCCTGCTTCCTATGCCACTATCGGCAAGGAGACCCTGGTGTTCGATATGGGTTTGTCGATAGATTTGACCACTCTGCGCAACAGCGACAATTCACAGTTTGATGCCGACGGCAACCTCGGCTATCTTGCCGTGGGTTTTCCTATCACAAAATGGTGGAAGACAGCGTTGGGCGTAATGCCGATGTCGGACGTCAACTACCAATCTGTCAGCACCAGAGCCATCAACCCTGGTGGCGAAGTGAAGACCAAATATGAGGGTACCGGCGGTGTGTCACAATTTTTCTGGGGCCACGCCTTTAACATCATTGGCAACGGTGAGACCGACAAACCGCAACTGCGTGCCGGATTCAACATCGACTATATTTTTGGCAGCCTGACACGTGCCGTCACTTTTGACTTCACAGCCAACGACACCACATATATGATGGACAGCCGCAGCCAGAAAGACACCTATGTCAAGAATTTACTTCTCGACCTTGGTTTGCAATATGAACACCCTGTCGGCGAAAAATATCACATCGGACTTGGTCTGACAGTGCGTCCCCACCGTTCGATGACAGTAAGAGACAATGCGTTGGTCTACACCTTTGTCACCAATGCCGCAACGGAATATATGCGCGACACTATCTTTCCTCTGGACGGTGGCGACAGCGAGTTCGAGAGTTCTTTGGAACAGCCTTTCACCACGGGTATTGGCCTCTCCTTTCAGCGCGACAACAAATGGTTGATAGCCATTGACGCCACTTTCGCTCCTTGGAGCGGACTTAAATACACAGAGAACAACAGCTATTCCATCTTTGGCGCAAGCCCGATGCGCTATGGCAACAGCCAGCGCTGGGCAATGGGACTGCAACTGCTGGGCGACAAGAATGCCGCCGCCTATCTGCGCCGTGTCACCTTTTCGGCCGGTGTACACTATGAAAGCGGCCGCCTGCAACTCCAGATGACTGATGGCAATGAATACAAGCTCGACGAATGGGGTGTCGGTGCCGGTGTGTCGCTGCCGATGCGAAAGGGACGCTCTGTAATGAACATTTCGGCAGCATATTCATCGATGGGATCCATCGACCTGCTGCGCCGCGATGTCTTCACAATAGGCATCTCTGTTGGCAGTTGCGAAAGCTGGTTTGTCAAGCGGAAATTCAATTAATACAGGACAAGAGAAACACATTTCTTAAAAAAACATAAATGCACAATAGCAAGCCTTCAAGGCAGACTAATGAGTAAACAACGAACAAAAATAACATAACACAAAGATGAAAACATTAAAAATTCTAACACTCGGATTGATAATGACTATGTCGGTACTCTCCGCTTCGGCACAAAAGTGGGGCAAGACACCAGAAGACAGCGTGAACTGTGCAACAAACACTTTCCTCTATCGAGAGTACTATAACGGCAAACAGTACCTTGAGGCATACGAATACTGGAAAGAATGCCTTAAATACTGCCCCGCCAACAACAAGAACCTCTACATCCGCGGTGCCATCATTCTGAAAAACAAATTCAACAAAGCCACTACAAAGGCCGACCGCGATTCAGTCATCGAAGAGCTGATGCGTATGTACGACCTGCGTATCCAGTACTTTGGCGAGGCCGCTGAAGTCACTGCTATGAAGGCTTCCGACCTTGAACAGATGGGCGGAAACGAACGACTGAAAGACTACTATGCCCTCTATGCAGAGGCAATGCGTTTGGGTGCCAAAGACCTGAAGATTGCCTACATAGAGCGTTTCTTCGATGCAACGGTCAAATATGTCACTTCTGGCAATGCCGACACAACACTGATCGTCGACAACTACGACCTTACAAGCGACGCACTCGATGCCTTGGCCCTGAATGAAACCGACAGTGCCAAGAGAGCAACAATATACGGTGTCATCGCACACGTCGAGAACCGTTTCTCACCGTTCGCTTCGTGCGAAGAACTTGTAAAAATCTATACCAAGAAATTCGAGGCCACTCC
>JAEEGL015666808.1_pt1 | contig 20290 bp, 18 predicted proteins | sample 9134231 | NCBI WGS metagenome assembly JAEEGL01 (sample SAMN16246548, study PRJNA631951) | gut metagenome | biome: gut microbiome; feature: rumen; material: fiber-attached | host: Bos | place: Iran: Karaj | collected 2018-10 | reverse complement strand
CTTTATCTAGCGATTATTCAGCATTCTCGCTTGTTTCTTCTTCATCATCAGAATGAGGAATAATAGATACTGCTGAAATTGTTTGATTACTATTTTTATTATTCTTCATATCAATTAGAATAACACCTTGAGTAGCTCTACCTGTTGTAGGGATATTCTTACTTGATATTCTAATTACATTACCTTTAGAAGTAGTAATTAATAAGTCTTCATCATTTGTGATTGTATGTAGGCTTACAAGCTTACCATTCTTTTCAGTAACATTAAGTGTCTTTACACCTTTACCAGCACGAGATTGTAATCTATATTCGCTAGCAACTGTACGCTTACCATAACCATTTTCAGTAACAATTAAGATTTCTTGGTTTTCATCATTAATTACTGATACACCAACTAATCTTTCATCATCATCTAAGCTCATACCCTTAACACCAGAAGCAGTTCTACCTACAACTGATATATCATTTTCATCAAATCTTATAGCTTTACCGTTAGAAGCACCTAAAACAATTTGTCTAGAACCATCTGTCTTTACAACATCTAGTAATTCATCGTTTTCTTTCATACCGATAGCTATAATACCACTTGATCTAATATTTTGGTAATCACTAACCTTTGTACGTTTAACAATACCTTTTCTTGTTACGAATAATAAGTATTCATCATCTCTATCAAATTCATTAACTACAGTAATAGCTCTTAATTCTTCATTAGCTTTACCATCAGTACCCTTTTCAAGTGGTACGATATTGATTACTGGTATACCCTTACTTGTACGGCTTCCTTCAGGAATTCTATAAGCTTTTTGCTTATAAACTCTACCCCAAGTAGTGAAGAATAGAAGATAATCATGGCTTGATACAACCATTGAATCAACAATCATATCATCTTCATGAGTCTTCATTCCACCATGACCAGTACCACCACGGCGTTGTGTCTTAAATTCATCTAAGTTAGTACGCTTTACATATCCACCCTTAGTGATTATTAACATAACTTCAGTACGAGGTATTAAATCTTCATTATCGATATCAATATCACTAGTTAAATCGATAGTAGATTTTCTTTCGTCTTTGTATTTATTCTTTATTTCAGTTAATTCATCTTTAATGATTTGTTTAACTCTTTCAGGATCAGCTAAAATTTCATTATATTCTTTAATTGAAGCTTCTAAGGCTGCCTTTTCTTCTAAAGTCTTTTCTCTAGATAAACCACTTAAGCTCTTTAATCTCATATCAAGTATAGCTTGAGCTTGTCTATCAGATAAATTGAACTTATTCATTAATTTATCTTTTTCAGTTCCATCAGTAGTATTTCTAATAATATTAATGATTTCATCAATATTATCTAAAGCAATAACATAACCATCAACGATTTCTAATCTATCAATTGCTTTCTTTAAATCAAACTTAACTCTATTAGTAATTACATTGATTTGATGTTCAATGTAACATTCCAAAATTCGCTTTAAACTAAGCTTTTCTGGACGTTTGTTTACTATGGCAGTCATATTGATACCATATGATTGTTGAAGTGGAGTTTCCTTATATAATGTGTTTAGAATAACAAATGCATTAGCATCTCTTCTAATTTCAACAACAATTCTAAGACCATTTCTATTTGACTCATCTCTTAGATCAGTAATACCATCAATTACCTTATCTTTTACAAGTTGAGCAATCTTTTCAATTAATAAAGTCTTTCTTACACCAAAAGGTATTTCAGTTATAACAATGGATTCTTTACCATTGTTTTCTACTATTTCAGCTTTACTACGAATAGTAATAGAACCATTACCTGTAGTATAAGCACTAGTTAATCCATTAGCTCCTAAAATGATACCTCCTGTAGGGAAGTCAGGACCTTTAATGTAGTTCATTAAATCTAAACTATCTAATTCAGGATTATCAATTAAAGCTAGTGTTCCATCAATTACTTCACCTAAATTATGTGGTGGAATATTTGTTGCCATACCTACGGCGATACCAGTAGTACCATTAATTAATAGGTTAGGTACTCTTGCAGGTAATATTTCAGGTTCCATTTCGCTTGCATCATAGTTATCAATAAAAGGAACTGTTTCCTTATTGATATCTCTAAGCATTTCCATAGCCATTTTACTCATACGAGCTTCTGTATAACGCATAGCTGCAGCGCCATCACCATCGACATTACCAAAGTTTCCGTGTCCATCAACTAAAGGATATCTATAGCTGAAATCTTGAGCCATATGTACCATAGCTTCATAAATAGAAGAGTCTCCATGTGGATGGTACTTACCCATAACATCACCGACGATACGAGCACTTTTCTTATGTGCTACACCAGGAGTTAGGTTAAGTTCATTCATACCCCAAAGAATTCTTCTTTGAACTGGCTTTAAACCATCTCTAACATCAGGAATTGCTCTAGCGACAATAACGCTCATAGCGTAACTTAAGAAAGAACCTTCAAGTTCATGTTTTAATCCAATATCTTTAATCTTACCGTGATTAAATTCAACATCCATTAAATCATTCTCATCCATTAGTTACACCTCCTATGCATCAATTTCTGCATATTGAGCATTTTCCTCAATAAACTTTCTTCTTGGATCAACCTCATCACCCATTAAAGTAGTGAATAAGTGATCAGCTTCAATCGCATCATCTACTGTAATTCTAAGTAATGTTCTACGTTCAGGATCCATTGTAGTTTCCCATAATTGTTCAGGGTCCATTTCACCTAGACCCTTATAACGTTGTACATCATACTTAGCATTTTTAAATCTATCATCTTTCTTTAATTTCTCTAATTCTTCATCAGTATAAGCATAATCAACATTCTTACCATTACCAGCACTAATCTTATATAGTGGTGGACATGCACTATATACATAACCTTCTTCAATTAAACCTCTCATATAACGATAGAAGAATGTTAATAGTAGTATTCTAATATGTGCACCATCGACATCAGCATCGGTCATGATTACTACTTTATGATATCTAGCCTTTGTTACATCAAATTCATCTTTAAAGCCTGTACCAAATGCTTGAATCATTGACATGATTTCATTATTTTGTAAAGCTCTAATTTCACTAGTTTTTTCAACATTTAAGATTTTTCCTCTTAAAGGTAAAATGGCTTGATATTCAGGTTCTCTACCACTTTTAGCAGAACCACCGGCTGAATCACCCTCGACTATATATATTTCAGAAAGTGCTGGATCTTTACATCTACAATCAGCAAGTTTACTAGCTAGCTTAATAGAATCAAGTGGACTCTTTCTAACTGTTTCTCTAGCCTTTTGTGCGGCAATTCTTGCACGGCTTGCCATTAATGCTTTATCTATTATTTGTTTAGCTTCAGCTGGATGCTCATTTAAATATCTTTCTAAGCCTTCACCAAAAATCTTAGATACGATTTCTTTAACCTCAGCATTTCCAAGCTTAGTCTTTGTTTGTCCTTCAAATTGAGGATCAGGGTGTTTTACAGAAATGATTGCTGTTAAACCTTCAATTAAGTCGCTACCCTTAAATCCTTCATCTTTCTTGAACATGTTATGATCTTTTGCATATCTTGATAAAACTCTCATTAAGGCCATCTTAAATCCATCTTCATGGTAACCACCTTCATGAGTTTTAATATTGTTTGTGAATGAATATATACAAGAGTTGTATTCACTTGTATATTGCATAGCTATTTCTACACCTATAACTTGTTCAACATCAACAAGCTCATCACCATGAGGCTTCTTAACTGTTACAGTTTCAGATTTATCGAAATATAATATTTCTTCTGAAAGAGGTTCTTTATTATCGTTTATGTATTGAACATATTCCTTTAAACCACCTTCATAACAGTAGCTCTTTTCAACCTTTTCTTCACCACGTTCATCAGTGATAGTTATTTTTAGTCCCTTATTTAAGAAAGCTAATTCTCTAACTCTTGTATCTAGTGTTTCAAAGTTATAAACAGAAACTTCAGTAAATATTTCTTCATCGGCTTTAAATTCAATTACAGTTCCATGCTTATCAGTTTCACCAAGGCACTTAATATCAGCGATAGCTTTACCTCTGTGGAATTCTTGATAATACTTTTTACCATTCTTATAAACAGTTGCTTTTAACCATTCTGATAAGGCATTAACAACAGAAGAACCTACACCATGTAAACCTCCTGATACTTTATATGCTGAGTTATCAAACTTACCACCAGCATGTAGTACAGTTAAAACAGTTTCTAGTGTTGATTTACCTGTTTTTGGATGGATATCTACAGGAATACCTCTACCATTATCTGTAACCCTAATAATTTCACCTTTTAATACTTCAACTAATATTTCATCACAAAAACCAGCTAAAGCTTCATCAATAGAGTTATCAACTATTTCCCAAACTAAATGATGTAATCCACGCTCACTAGTACTACCAATATACATACCAGGACGTTTTCTTACAGCTTCTAAACCTTCCAAAACCTGTATTTCACTTGAATCGTAATTATCTACCATTTTAAAGCCTCCTTTTTTCCTAATAATTTTTTTATATTTTATTAAAATAAAAAATTATTCACAAAATACCATATTTATTATATCATAATAAATACGAAAAAACACCCTTTTTTATTAAAAATTTCAAGTTTTTTTTAATTTCTAGTATATTTCTTAGACAATACTATAAAAACGCCTAAAAATTGATAAAAAATATCTTAAAATTAGAGTTTAAAATTAAACAAAAATAAAAAAATCATGTATGCTAGATACACGATTTCTATAATTTGATGATTTGTGAATTAGTTAATAAGGAATTATCAATATTATCTAAATCAGTTGCGCTAATAAATATTTGATAGTTATCATCTAAAGAAGAAAATAATTTATTTTTTCTATCAACATCAAGCTCACTTAATACATCATCAAGTAATACAATTGGATTATTCTTTTTATATTTTTTTATGATTTTTATTAGGGTTAATTTAATTGCTAAAGCTATTGTTCTAACCTGACCCTGAGATGCATAATTTGCATCTAAATCATCAATATAAAATTTAATATCATCTCTATGTGGACCTTTATTAGTTAATCTATTAAAAATGTCTAATTCTAGGGATTTATTAAAATCTATATCAATGTTTTTATAAGTAGTAGAACTATTATATTCTACCCTTATTTTTTCATTACTAATACTAACTAAATTACTATTTAAATCTTGAATAAATTCATATCTAAATTTAATAATTGGCTTTGCTAATTCTATTAGTTTATTTGTTATAACACTAAGTAATACTTTATCAATATTTTCACTTTTTAATAATTCATTTCTCTCTTTTAAAACTTTCTTATAATCATTTAAATAGTTTAAATAATTCTTTGAAATTTGACTTATATTTACATCTAAAAACTTTCTTCTATTTTGTGGTGATCCATAAATTAAATCTAAATCATTAGGGCTAAACATAACAACATTATTTAAACCAATATATTCTTTTAATACTTTTATTTCATTATTATTTATAAAGGCTTTTTTAGACTCATTTATAACTATTTTATATTCTTTATCACTAATTACCTTAATAACTCCAAAATCCTCCCTAAATTTGATTAAATCACTATCTATATTGGTTCTAGGAGATTTAAGTAATATAGAAAAATAAATAGATTCTAAAACAGTAGTTTTGCCTATAGCGTTCTTTCCTATTAATATAATAATGTTTTTATTAAAATCAAAACTAATATTACTAAATAGACGAATATTTTTTAGTTCTAATCTTTTAATCATTCTATTATATATTCTTTATTTAAAATAACGATTTTATCGCCTTTATATAATTTTCTTCCGCGTCTATTATCTTCTACTCCATTAACTAAAGGAGTATTTTCAGATAAAAAGTATTTAGCTTCTCCACCTGAAGAAATAATATTAGCTATTTTTAATAATTGTCCTAAAGTAATATACTCTGTATATATTGTTATTTTTTCCATAAAATCACCATAAATATTATAACATAAAAAAATACCAGTCGAAACTGGTATTAATTTAATTTAACAGGAAGTATTACATGTAATAAATTTGGATATTCATTAGAACAAACCACGAATGGTTTTATTTCCCCTGTAAATTTAATAGATACATCACTAGAAGGTAAGCTCTTAATTGCATCTGTTAGATATCTTGAGTTAAATCCAATTTTTAGTACTGGACCTTCAATATTATCAATAGGTACAATTTGTTCAGTAGCATCACCTATTTCTTGGTTAGAAGATGATATTTCTATTGTTCTATTATTAGTTACACCAAATTTTACAATACTATAGTTTCTTTCTTTATCTTGAGGTGATAATAGAGAGACTCTATCTATAGCTTGCATTATTTCATCTCTATTGAATCTAGTTGTTAAACTAAATTCAGAAGGTATGATTCTAGATGTATCAGGATAATTTCCTTCAAGTAATCTAGTTTCAAAGTAAGTATTATTAATTACAAATAACACTTTATTATTATCTATATAACATTTAAATGCTCCTTCATAGTCTTCTAATATAGCAAGTAATTCTTTTAATGATTTAGATGGAATAACCATTGTAAAATCATTCATATTATCAACTTTGATTTCTTTTTTACTTAATCTATAACTATCAGTAGCTATAAATGTTAGAGTATTATTTTCTTTCTTTAGTAATACTCCTGTTAAAATTGGACGCTTTTCATTTAACGCTGTTGCAAAAATAATTTCTTTTATACTAGTTCTAAATGGAAATGAATCAATTTCGATTGCTTCTAAATTAGAATTCTTTTCATTTACAAATTTAATAATTGGATAATCTTCATAAGTTAATATATTTAATTTAAATTCAGATCTTTCTGATTTAATTACTAATAACTTATTTTCATGTACAAACATTTCTATTTTCTTACTATTAATTTTTCTAATAATATCAATTAAGTATTTACCATTTACTAAACACTTACCAGTTTCTAATATTTCTAATTCTTCCCCTAGAATTTTAGATTGTATTGTTATATCTCCATTACATGTTGTAAGAAGAATATAATCTTTATATACATCTATTTTAATTCCCATTAAAACTGGCATACTAGTTTTTGATGGTAATGCTTTTTGAATAATGTTAAGTTTGTTTAATAATTCATCGCAATTAATTCTAAAATTCATTATTATATCCTCACTATCTTTATTACTTAATGTTTAAATGTGGAAAAGTTTAAATAATCACTTATCAACTAAGTTTATTATACCATAATTGTGTTGAAAATTGTATTAAATATTCAACTTTTTCTTTATATTATCCACAGCCATTTTTAATTCTTCATCGCTTTTTAAATCGTTTTCGATTTTTTCTACAGCGCTCATTACTGTTGTATGATCTCTACCTCCAAATAACGAACCTATCTTTTTATATGGAAGATCATACAAATCTTTGATTAAAAACATTGCTATGTGTCTTGGTAGTGTTATTTTAGCACTACGCTTTGAACTAATTAAATCATTAACAGAAATATTATAATATGCTGCAACAACACTTTGTATATTTTCATATACTTGGGAATTATTCGCATATTTATTAGCATTTTTTTGTGATTTTATTAAAGTAGCTAAGGCTTCTTTAGCTAAATCTAGAGTAATTGGAGAGTCATTAAATACAGAGTAATACATTACTCTATTTAAAGCACCTTCAAGTTCTCTAATATTAGATGTAAAAGAAGAAGCTATAAATTCTAACACATCATCAGGTAAATCATTTTTACTTGAGAATGTTTTAATTTTTTTCTTTAATATGTCAGTTCTTAAATCTAAATCTGGTGGTGTAATATCAACTACTAGACCTTGATCAAATCTAGATTTTAATCTGTCAGCCATACCTTCTAGTGCATTAGCTGGTCTATCACATGTTATAACAATTTGCTTATTTCTATTAATTAAGAAATTAAATAATGTAAAGAATTCTTCCTGAGTTTTGTCTTTACCACACAAAATTTGAATATCGTCTACTAATAAAATGTCAATATCTCTATATCTTTGATGAAATTCATCTATTTTTCTTTGTTTTTCTATTTGTGAGTTACATGCATGGATGTAATCATCACAGAATTCCTTTGCTTCAACATATAAAACTTTCTTATGAATATCTTTATCTAACATATAGTTACCTATTGCTTGCATTAAGTGTGTTTTACCAATTCCAACTCCACCAAAAATATATAATGGGTTAAAGTTTTTACCTGGGTTTTCAGCTGTCTGCATCGCAAAAGTATATGCGAATTTATTACTTTTACCAACTACGAAGTTTGTAAATGTATAAGTCGCATCAATGTTACCTGGTCGATATTTGTCATCTAAATTCTTTTCTAAAGAAGTTGGCGATACTTCTTCAGTATTCATTAGAGAACTCATTTCATCTTTTGAAACAAACTTGAATAAAATAGTTTCATCAGTGTACTTAGGTATAAAACCATTGATTCTTTTAATGTAGAACTTATTAATTTTTGATAATGAGAAATCATCCTCTGCCACAACGTAAATGTAGCCGTTTAAAAACTTGGAAATTTTTTTATTTTCTATAGATAGTTCTAAGAAGCTCTCCTCCTCAATAGTCTTCTTGAGATCACCTATAACCCTATCGTATAGCTTTTGACACTCTTCTATCGTCATGTTAAATTCACCCTCTATATTGTAGTCTAAGCACTTAAAATAATACCATAAAAATAATAAAAAAAAAGGAAAAGTTTTCAACAAAAAATGTGGAAAACTGTGAAACATTGTGTATTTATTTTTTATAAAATGTGGAAAACTTTTACCCTAAAAATAGAGGTTATAAAAGCGTTTTTACAACTTTTAAACATATCCAATTGTTAATAAAAAGTTAAGATAATGTTAGTAATTTTTCTATGAAACATTACAATAATTTTACATTTGTTTTTACAAAAATTTTCTCTTCAATATATATAATATATATTAATATAATAAAGGAAGACAATTTTTACAATATTTTTTCAATTTTTTATTGACATTATGTAAAAAAAACTATATAATAAAGAACGCATGGTTTCTAAAGAGAAAGGTGGTAATTAATTATGGCAATGAAAAGAACATTCCAACCAAATAAGAGAAAAAGACAAAAAGCTCATGGTTTTAGAGAAAGAATGTCTACAGTTGGTGGCCGTAAGGTAATCGCAAGACGTAGAGCTAAAGGAAGAAAAGTTTTATCTGCTTAATTTTATAATAAATACTTGTACTACTTGAAAATAACATTTTGAGTAGTATTTTTATTTTGTAAAGGGAGTGATCTCTATAAATAAAGAATACAGTATTAAAAAGAGTCAAGAGATAGAGAAAATTATTAAACATAAAAATTCTGTTGGAAATAGATACTTTGCAATCTATACAATGGAGAATAACGAAACCACACATTTTAGGTTTTCTTTATCAATTGGAAAAAAATATGGTATTGCTGTAGAAAGAAATTTAATGAAAAGAAGATTAAGAGAGATCATAAGAAAAAATATAAATCTAATGAAGAATTTAGATTATGTATTTGTGATCAAACCATTATCAAAGGAATTAGATTTCTTGGAAATAGAAAAAAACATAATATATTTATTAAAGAAAGAGGAAAGTAAATGAAGAAAAAACATGTAATTTTAATTTTACTAGTTTTAGTAGTTGTATTCATGCTTACAGGATGTAGTGGTGCTGATAAGTCAATGCTACCTATTTCAAATCCTAATGCTGCTGAAAAGTGGAATAGAGATGGATGGTTTGTATGGCTATTAGTTAGACCTATTGCTTTCTTCATCGATAGATTCTCTATTGGTGGTGTATTAGCTATTGGTATTATTCTAACTACATTAATGGTAAGAACAATCGCATGGCCAGTATATGCTAAAACTAATGATATGTCTTTAAAGATGACTTTAGCTCAACCTGAAATGACAAGAATTCAAGCTAAGTATGCTAATAGACAAGATCCAATTAGTCAACAAAAGATGCAAAGAGAAATGATGGCTGTATGGAAGAAGTATAAAATTAATCCACTAGGATGTTTAGTTGCTCCTTTAATTCAGTTCCCATTATTCATGGCTATGTATAACGCTGTACAAAGATATCCTAATAATGCATATACATATCCAGAAGGACATAAATATGCTGGTATGACTAAAACTGTTTGTACTTGGTTTAAACACAAGAATAACTCTATTGGTGGTGGAGACTTAAAGACTAAGTTCTGTGGTATTGATTTAGCTAAAGGTATTACTAACATTAAAGAGTTAGGTAAGATTAGTAACTGGGTTTATATAATATTACCTATCCTTGTAGGTGTTACAATGGTAGCTTGTCAACTTGTAAGTCAAAAGAAGCCTGCTTATGCTAAGAAGGCTTATCCAAACCAACAAGAAAGTGCTCAAGCAAAACAAACACAAAAAATGATGCGTTTCATGATGATCTTCATGACAGCAATGATGGTTTTAATGTCATTTAGAAGTGGTACACTTGCCTTATATTGGGTTGTTGGTAACTTATATACTATTGTTCAAACTATTGTTAATAGAAAGACAAATGAAATTAAATGGGAAAAAGCTCAATCAACAAACACAATTACTGGTGTTAAAGTAAAAGTTGAAGTTCCTAAGAAGGAAAAGAAGGAAAAACCAGTAAAAGAGCCAAAATCTAAAGATACTAAAAAGGATGTTAAAGAAGAAAAAGTAGAAACTAAGGAATTAGATACTACAAATGATGAAGCATTTGATGAAGTAGTTAATACTAATAAAGATGAAATTGTTGATGCTGAATTTGAAGAAATAGATAATAGCGAAAATAAGGATAATTAATAGGAGTTGTAATTATGTTAAAGGAAATTAAATTTGAAGCTAAAACTGATGAAGAAGCATTAGAATATGCTGTTAATGAGTTAAAGGTTAATAAAGAAGATATTACTTTAGAAGTATTAGAAGAAACAAAAGGATTCTTAGGAATTGGTAGAAAAGCTTTATATAAGGCTAGCTACGAATTTGATATTGTATCTGATGCTAAAAAGTATTTAGATGATATTTTATCAGGTATGGGTATTGAGTATCAACTTGAATGCAGAAGCAATGAAGATGAAATCAACTTTGCTATTGAATCAAGTGATAACCCTCTATTAATTGGTAAAGATGGTAAATGCTTAGATGCTCTACTTACATTACTTAAGTTATATATATCTAAATTATCTGATGATAAGATGATGGTAGGCTTAGATATCGGTGGATATAGAGCAAATAGAAAGCGTCAATTAGAAGTACTTGCTACTAAAACAGCAAAAGAAGTAGCTAGAACTAAGATTGAAGTTAAATTAAAACCAATGAATGCTTATGAAAGAAAGATTATTCATGAGAAACTAGCTGACTGGAGAGATGTCTATACTGAATCTGAAGGTGAAGGTTTAGATAGAGCTTTAGTTATTAAACCTAAAAAATAATGAATATAAAGATAAAAAAACATTACACTAAATATGTATTTATCTTTTTGTTGTTAATTCTGTTATTAAATAGTGTTATAGAAAATATCACAATGGCGAAAAAAATTAATAGTTTTACTAAAAGCTGTACTTTGGTTGATACAGATGTGGAAAATGGCATAAAGTTTTATTGTGTTTCACGTGAAACATCTAATAGTTCATTAACCAAAATAGATGGTAAGTACTATATTGGAAAAGAGGGAGATATACTCTTAAAAAGAGCATCACCTTTTCCTGAAATACCTGTTTTTCATCAACTAGCAACCTTCTTTGTTGGAGGACATGCATCTTACATCGTTGATAGTAAAACAACTATCGAAGTAAATGGTAAGGATATGAAAAACAATTATGTGTCATACTATGATAATAATTGGTTTATGCAAAAAGAATGTATTGGTGTTAGATTAAAAGATACAAAAATTATTAATGATGTAACAAATTCTATTAAAAATAAACTAGGTAGTAAATATAATTATTCATTTGTCTTTGATAAGGGTTATTATTGTACTGATCTAATGAGTAAATCTATTTACTCAGTTAGTAAAAAGAATAATATCAATAACTTTGGTATAACTACCGCAAATGATATTATAGCTAGTAAGAATGTAGAAATATGTTATTATCATTATACGGATACAAAAGGAATAAAACATGTATATTATGTTAACTAGGAGAGATTAATATGGTTGAAGTAATTAAAAGATTATATAGAGAAAAAGAAAATTTTGGAAACAAAGAAATCTCATTAGTTGGATGGGTTAGAAGTAATAGAGCACAAAAAGAATTTGGCTTTATTATGCTAAATGACGGCTCTTTCTTTGAAAGTGTTCAAGTAGTATATGAAGCTAATTTAGATAACTTTAAGGATATTCAAAAGTTAAGAAATGGATCGAGTGTATTTGTAAAAGGTATTTTAGTATTAACACCTAATGCAAAGCAACCATTTGAAATTAAAGCAAATGAAGTTAAATTACTTGGTGATTCACTAGAAGATTATCCTATTCAACCTAAGAAGCACTCAAGAGAATTCTTAAGAGAGGTTGCTCATTTAAGAAGTAGAACTAATTTATTTAGTGCTGTGTTTAGAGTAAGAAGTGTTACAGCTTATGCAATTCATAACTTCTTCCAAGAAAGAGGATTTGTATATGTTCATACACCATTAATCACTGCAAGTGATTGCGAAGGTGCTGGACAAATGTTCCAAGTAACAACATTTGATTTAAATAACATTCCAAAGAATGAAGATGGATCTATTGATTATTCAAAGGATTTCTTTGGTAAGCAAGCTAACTTAACTGTTTCAGGACAATTAGAAGCTGAAACATATGCTATGGCATTTAGAAATGTATATACATTTGGACCTACATTTAGAGCAGAAAACTCAAATACACAAAGACATGCTTCAGAATTCTGGATGATTGAACCTGAAATGGCCTTTGCGGATTTAAATGATGATATGGATATCATGGAAGATATGGTTAAATATATTATCAAATATGTCTTAAATGCTCTACCAGAAGAAATGAATTTCTTCAATTCATTTGTTGAACCAGGTTTAATCGATAGATTAAATCATGTATTAAACTCAAGCTTTGCGAAGGTTACACATGAAGAAGCTATTACTATTTTAAGAAATAGTGGTATTAAATTCGAAAATGAAGCTAAATATGGTGAAGATTTAGCAACCGAACATGAAAAGTATCTTACAGAAGTTCACTTTAAATCACCTGTATTTGTAACTAACTGGCCAAAAGAAATCAAAGCCTTCTATATGAGAGCTAATGATGATAATAAGACAGTTGCAGCTGTAGACTTATTAGTTCCAGGAAGTGGAGAATTATGTGGTGGATCTCAAAGAGAAGAAAGAATGGATATTTTACTAAATAAAATGAAGGATTTTGGTATTGATCCTAAATCTATGGATTGGTATTTAGATACACGTAGATATGGTGGATGTATCCACTCAGGATTTGGTATGGGATTTGAAAGAATGATTATGTATTTAACTGGTGTGGAAAACATTAGAGATGTTATTCCATATCCAAGAACACCAAAGAACTGTGAATTCTAAAAAATGGCTTAATAAAAAGAAATACTCGAGGATTAATTCTCCTCGAGTTTTTTATTTATTTGTTCTATTTTCTTATCAAAATAATAATTAATTACTATACCTACGACTATACCTTTACTTACTAAATACATCCATAATAAGAATAATAGTAATGTAGATAAGCTTCCATATAATTGATTAAAATTCGCAAATAATGCTAAGTATATGGAAAATAAAATAGATGCGATTAATGTATAACCTAAAGTAACAAAGGCACCTCTATATACATGCTTTTTCATACTTAAGGTAGGTGTAGCTGTTTTATCTATTACAACTACTAATAAGAAGAATACTCCAGCTATAAGTGATATTGTCAAAAATCTAGTTAACCATGCTGGGAAGTATTCACTAAAATGATTTGCTAGACTCATTAAAAGTAATCCTACTATTAATACTAAAATAAATAATATTGATATACCAACAGATGCTATTTTCAATTTTATAGAACTAACTGGTTCTTTAACACCATAAATAATATCTCCTATTTTCTTTATTTGGACAAAGAATTTTGTTGTAGAAAATATTGTCGCAAATATAAAGAATATAGAAACACCAACATTTAAATCAAATGTAATGTATTCTTTTAACCAATCAGGAATAGCTAATTCTAAATTTAAAGCATTAGCAATTTGACCATAAAAGAATAGTGTTATATATAAAATAGGTACACAAGTAAGTAAAAAGAAGAATGTTAAGCTACCAGCAAGTGTGTCATATTTCTTTTTACCCATTGTTTTAAAGAAATTTTTTATATAGGCAAATATTTTTTTAAATATCATATTCATCACCATTTTCATTATAACATTATATTATAATAATTATCAAATTATTATTATAACTATTTAAAAAGTGTTATAATAAGTTAGGTGATTGTATGATTAAATGTTGTTATTTACCAAAACATCCAGAAATAAAAATATATCAAGACTCTGAATTATTTAAGATAAATACTGATACAGAAGTACTTGGAGAATTCTTAAATATATATAAAGAGGATATTGTTTTAGATATGGGTACTAATACAGGTGCTTTAATGCTATATGCAAATATGTTTAATCCAAAAAAAATAATAGGTTTAGAAATAAATAGTAAAGCGTTAGAGCTTGCTAAAAAGAATATGGAATTAAATAATGTTACTAACTATGAATTAGTATGTGGTGACATTAATACTTATACTAGTGATTTAGTAGATGTCATTATTTGTAATCCACCATATTTTAAAACTAAATTAGATAATTTAAGCAATGATAAATATAAAAATTTAGCTAAACATGAAACAACACTAACACTAGAATCACTTATAAAATCTATTAGTAGAAATCTAAAAGATAATGGTACATTATTCTTTTTATATCTATCAAGTAGATTAGATGAAGTAGTATTAGAATTTAAGAAAAATAATTTAACTATTAAAGAATTAAAGTTTGTTTATGATACTAATAAAGAATACTCTAATGTATTTTTAGTTAGGGCAGTAAAAAATAGTGATCAAGGATTGGTAGTAGAAAAACCAATAATCATAAAAAGGGATAAATAAGCCATATTTAGGAGGTAGAATATGTTTTCTAGATATTTAAATAGTAAAAGAGAAATATGTAAAAGACTAATATTTCAATTAAAAAAGAATTATAAATATGTCTCTATTTTAGGCAAAGAAATTAAAGGTGATTCTATTAGAGTAGCTACTCGCTTTACGCGTATAGGAGATACCTTTGAAGCTCAATGTGGCTTTGTTGTTAGAGTATATAACAATAAGAGCTATTCAGAATATGCCTTCTCTGATATTAACGAAAATAATTATGATTATATTTATAATGAGATAGTTAAAAAGACAAAATTAAGTGAGAATCTATTAAGTGATCAAGTAAATGCTAATATTGTTAAAGAAGAAGAAATTAAAGAAGATTTTGTTAGACATTTAGCTGATAAAAAATTATCTAATGAAGAAATCATTAATAAATTCAATATCATTAAAACAAATGCTCATAATTATTCAGATAAAATAATTAATGTTATTTTAGGCTTAGAACATTATGAGGTTAGTTCTATGTTTTTATCTGATAAAAAAGAATTAACCCAAAACTTCCACTGGGTTTTAGGTATAGTTAGTATTACTTCTAGAGATAAAGAAAACATTAAAAATGTTTATAACTGTTATGCACATAATAGTATTGTTAAATGTTTAAAGGAATTAGAGAAGAATTTAAATGATTTATGTGAAACATCAATTAAATTACTTGATTCAACATTAATAGAACCAGGAGTATATGATATTATAACTGCTCCAGCTATTACAGGCTTAATTGCTCATGAGGCATTTGGTCATGGAGTAGAGCTTGATATGTTCTTAAAGAATAGAGCAAAAGCTAAGAATTATATTAATAAATATGTAGCAAGTCCCCTTATTACCATGCATGATGGAGCTTCAAGCTGCCTATCTCAAGCATCATATTTCTTTGATGATGATGGAGTTTTAGCTCATGATACAATTATTATTGAAAAAGGTATACTAAAGCGTGGTATATCTGATTTAGTAAGTGCAATGGAATTAAAAATGGAGCCTACTGGTAATGGTAGAAGACAAAATCCATTCCATAAATCATATTCAAGAATGACTAATACCTTCTTTGAGGCAGGTACTGATAATTTAAAGGATATGATTAAATCAGTAGATTATGGTTATATGCTATGTCAGATGGATAACGGAATGGAAGATCCTAAAAACTGGAACATACAATGTACTTGTGCTTATGCTAAAGAAATTAAAAAAGGAAAGTTTACAGGTAAGATTGTTGCTCCTGTAGTTATGAGTGGTAATGTCTTAGATTTGTTACAATCTATTACAGCTGTTTCTAAAGAATTTGAAATACATGGTTCAGGACATTGTGGTAAAGGACATAAAGAATGGGTACCAGTAAGTGATGGTGGCCCATATTTGAAAGCAAGGTGTAAATTAGGCTAATGAGAAAGTATATTGAATTATTAGATAATGCGAATTTATTCGGCTGGAAAATTAGAGAAATTAAAAAGAAAACCACTGAACTATATTATATTTTAGATAAACTAGAAACTAATAGATCTACTGACGAGTTATTATATAATGTCACAGTATATGTACTAGAAAACAATAAGGTTGGCGCATCAAGTTTTGATATATATCCATACATGGATAATGCTGAAATAAAGCGAAAAATTGAAACTAATAAAAAGAATGCTTCATTTGCTTTAAATGACTATTATGAGCTACCTAAATATGAACATTTACATCATAGAGATTTAAATACAAACTTAAGTGGAGAGCCACTTAAAGTATTAGAAAAAATAAAGAATTCTATCTTTAGTGTTAAAAGTGAAGCTTATTTAGCTGCGACTGAATTCTTCTTAGTAGAAACTGATGAAAGATTAATTAATTCTAATGGAGTAGATGTAAAACAAAAGAGCTTTAGATTAAACATTGAATTAATTCCTACATATAAGGATGTAGAAACATATAAGATGTTAGAAATGGAAAACTATAATTTAGTAGAGCTTAAAAAAGAAATAAAAGAACTACTTAATTTATCAATTAAAAGATATGAAGCTAAGGAATTAGAAAATAAAGAAAATATAAATATCATATTAGAAAATGATGAAGTAGCACAATTATTATCTTTCTTTACTGATGACTTAACTTATGGAGCAAAGTATCAACATATAAACATTAATGAAATTAATGATTCAGTGCAAGGAAAAATAAAAGGTGATAAATTAACTATAAAGATGGTACCTCATTATGATGGATGTATTAATTCGAGAGATTTTGATATTGATGGTGTTGTTTTAAAAGAAGTATCATTAATTGAAAAAGGTATAGCGAAAAATATGTATGGATCATATAGATTTGGTTATTATTTAAAAGAAAAGCCTACAGGTATACTTCCTATAACTGTAGTTAAAGAAGGTAGAAAAGAATTTAGTGATTTCAAAAATGATAAGTATGTTAGATGTGTTAGATTTTCTAATATGCAGCTAGATTCTAATACAGGCTTCTTTGGTGGAGAAGTAAGACTGGGTTTCTATTTTGATGGTAAAAAAGAAATACCAGTAACTGGTTTTTCTATTTCAGGTAATATCAATGAACTTAAAAATGTCTTATACTTATCAAAGGAAGTAGTTAATCTTCCAAGCTACCATGGACCTAAATATTTATTAATTAAAGGAATGAAGATTGCATAATAAAAAACGGCTTTATTAGCCGTTTTTCTTTATATATTCTAAAAATCTTTTACTCGCATTAGATAAGTTTCTATCATAACATAATGTAATATATCTTGTATCTAATTTCTCAGGAATATTTATGATTTTTAATTCCTTATTTTTTAATTCATCTTGAATATATTCTTCAGCTATACAAGTAATACCCATATCCTTTTTAGAGAACTCTACAAGTAAATCTAGGCTTGCTAGTTCGAAGTTAGGTTTTAGTACTACACCATACTTTAGTAGGTTATTATCTAACATTTTTCTAGAAGAGCTTGCTTCTTCTAAAAGTAATACTCTATGATTAAGTAAATCAGATAAATGATTTATACCTGTTGTATCATAATCATATGCACAAACAAAGACATCATGTAGTGCTAGACAGTTAATTGTTTTAACATCTTCATAGACTGGAGAGTGTACAAAGACTAAATCTACATCACCATTTTTAAGAAGTCTCATTGATTCACTTGTTGTACAGTTAGTTACTTTGTATCTTATTTTAGGAAATATTGTTTCAAATTCTTTTAGCTTATCAATTAAAAAGTATTTACAAATAGTATCACTAGCACCAATATATAATGTTCCTGTATCTAAGCTAGATAAATCATTAATTGTTTGGTTTAATTCATCAACTTGTTTAAAAATAGATTTACAGTAATCATATATTTCTAGACCTTCTTGGGTAAGCTTTACTCCTTTTTTAGTTCTAACAAATAATTGAAATCCAACATTATCTTCTAAAGATTTTATATTTTGACTTACTGCTGGTTGAGATATATATAGCTTTTCACTTGCTTTAGAAAAACTCTCTTCATTAGCAACAACGTAAAACACTTGAAGTAAGTTTAAATCACTAATCATAGATATAAGACCTCCTTATAGTACATATAATATTTATATATTATACTTATACCACATAATTTGTTATAATAAAAGAGCGAGGTGAAGTTTTTATGAAATATAGTGGAACTATATCAAGAGGAGTTAGAACTCCAATTATTAAGAAAGGTGATGACTTAGCATCAATCGTTGTTGATTCTGTATGTAAGGCTGTAGATGAAGCTAAAATTGAAATCAACGATAGAGATGTTGTAGCTATTACAGAAGCTGTTGTAGGTATTTCTCAAGGAAACTATGCTACAGCTGATCAAATTGCTAAAGATGTTAATAACAAATTTGGTGATGCAACAGTAGGTTTAATTTTCCCTATTATGAGTAGAAATAGATTCTCTATGTTACTTAAGGGAATTAGTAGAGGAGTTAAAAAATTAATCGTTATGTTATCATATCCAGGTGATGAAGTTGGTAATAAGCTAATTAGCCCAGATGCATTACTTGATACAGATATCAACCCATATAAGGATGTATTTACTGAAGCTGAATTTAGAAAATACTTCCCTAATACAGTTCATGAATTTACTGGTGTAGATTATATTAAGTATTACAAGGAAGCTTGTGAATGCGAATGTGAAATCATTTTAGCAAATGATCCTAGAGCTATTTTAAAGTATACTGATAATGTAATTATCGCATCTATCCATGAAAGAAAGAGAAACAAGAAGATTCTAGAAAAGGCTGGAGTTAAAAAATGCTACTGCTTAGATGAATTAATGACAGCTCCAGTAGATGGATCAGGATATAATGATAAGTTTGGTTTACTAGGATCAAACTTAGCAACTGATAACTCAGTTAAATTATTCCCTAGAAACTGTCAAGAATTAGTAGAAGATGTTGCTGCAAGACTTAAGAAAATCTATAACAAGAATGTAGAAGTTATGGTTTATGGTGATGGTGCATTCAAAGATCCTCAAGGTGGTATTTGGGAATTAGCTGATCCTGTAGTATCTCCTGGATACACTAAAGGTTTAATTGGTACACCTAATGAATTAAAGTTAAAGTATTTATCAGATAATGAATTTAAAGGTTTAACTGGTGAAGAATTAAAACAAGCTATGATTAAGAGAATCAAAGAAAAAGATTCTAATCTTGTTGGTAGAATGGAAACTCAAGGTACTACACCTAGACAATTAACTGATTTACTAGGTAGTTTATCAGATTTAACAAGTGGTTCTGGTGATAAAGGTACTCCAGTTATCTTAATTCAAAATTACTTCTCTAACTACTCAAATCAATAATAGACAAATAAGGCTAGAAATGTCTAATTCTAGCCTTTTATATTGCCTTTTTTAATGGGGGGGGGGTATAATTAATTTAAGGAGTGATATTATGAAAAAAGTATTGTTATTTATTTTAATGTTAATATCTATTATTCTTTTAGGAGCATGTAAGGAAAAAGAAGCGACACCGAGAACTATGGATAATTTCTTAACTGATTTTACTTTATCGCAAAAAGAATTTGAAGATTATGAAAGAATTATTAAAAACGAAAAGGGACCTAATAAATTTTCCTATATAAACAAATTTATGACACTTCCTTTCTT
>JAEEGL013164590.1_pt1 | contig 20290 bp, 11 predicted proteins | sample 9134231 | NCBI WGS metagenome assembly JAEEGL01 (sample SAMN16246548, study PRJNA631951) | gut metagenome | biome: gut microbiome; feature: rumen; material: fiber-attached | host: Bos | place: Iran: Karaj | collected 2018-10 | reverse complement strand
TTCCTTGATTCATGATTTTTGCCTCTTGCAATATGAATTGCAAAAGTACAAAATCAAATCCCGAAAAAATATTATTCGCGTAACTCATTGAAAATATTTAATTTAAATCATGTTCAAGAATTATTCTTTGGACAGTAGTGGGTTCTTTATTTGAATAATGATCATTTTGGTGTCTCTATAATCACGCTTGTTTCCAAATGATAGGTTTTGCAAGCCTTGCATTCTCTTTTTTCTTGTTTTTAGACTTTTTGTCATCTATCTTTGCAATGTCAAAACCAAAAACAAGAATTATGGAAGCAAAAAACATTATCAATCTCATGATACTTGATGCCTCAGGCTCAATGGAAAGTATCTACAATCAGGCGCTAAGTGGTGTGAACGAAACCATACAGACCATCAGAATTGGTCAGAAAGAGAATCCGGAACTGAAACAGTTCCTGACGTTGGCATCCTTCAATTCTGGAACAAACTATCTGAAGATCAATTATTCTGTTTCACCCATCGACGAGGTGAAGGAACTTACTCGTAAAGACTATGTGACTAATGGATGTACCGCACTTTATGATGCCATGGGAGAAATGATTTCAGAACTAAAACGGAAGATTAAACCTGAAGACAGAGTCTTGGTTACGGTGATTACCGACGGCTATGAGAATTCTTCGGTGCATTGGTCGGGCTCACAGGTTAAGTCGCTTGTCGAAGAACTACGGCACGAAGGGTGGACTTTCACCTATATTGGGGCCAATCAGGATGTGGAAGCTGTGGCTGGTAGTATGGGCATCAGAAATTCGATGGTATTTGAACAAACGGAAAACGGCTCTAAGGAAATGTTCGAAAAAGAAAGGTGTTGCCGTGCCAGCTTTTATAAAAAATTAAGTTTACATAAAGATGACGATTGTTTGGAGGAGAGTACCGGTTTTTTTGAAGAATAAAAAGTAATTGGAAATGGCAGTGCCATATTTAACTACATTGGGAAACTAAGAAAAGCACTTGATGATTAATGACAATCCCAAAGCCTGCCTTGGCTTTGGGATTGTCTTACAAGCATATATTTCATCCAGAAGGAAGCAAATGCAGTGAAAGACACGTGCATCTTCACTTCAAAAAAACTAATGACAGCAATTATTCTTTTTTCTTATCAGATTTTTCTACCTTAAAATCAGATAGACCGTAGCTGCCATCCTCTTTCATGTCGATGCTTGCCGACAGCGTAGGCATATCATCATAGGTCAGCACCAGTCCGGTCGTGAATTTCAATCCTGGCACGAAGCATACGCGTGGTTGACCGTTTTTAAGGTCGTAACTGATTTGTTCGCCTATCCAAATAGGTTGCTCTGCATCCAGACCACCCATATCTGTGACAGTGTTTTTGGTGGTAGCAAGCTCAATACCGTTGGCATATAACGTGATTTCCTCTCCTTTCACCGAGTAATGCATATACTCGATGATCTTCTCTTGCATCTGGTAAGGTTCCAGGGTCGCCACGATGTGGGCGCTATCATTGTCACTCCCAAACTGCATCTTGTAGAGTTGCTCAACATTCGTGCCTGTTCCCTCCATGACGCATGAAGCCAACCAAAGACTATTCGATGCTGAATCATAAAAAGCCCGTGGCTGCCGACTGTTGCGGATGTAGTTGAATGTGGTAGAGGTGGCTTTCTTGGTGATGGTCACACCATAACCTTCTGTTGATACTCCATCATCCAGTTCACCGATGCCGAACACACTGACATTGTTGGCAGAGTCGTTCATGATTTCAAATGGATGCACTTTTTTCGTGGTTGCATAAAGCTTTTCCACCTGTTCCGGTAACTTGTCGGAAACAGGTTCTTCAAGTACGCCATTCATTTTCAGTAAAGCTGTTCCATCGAAGCAAGATGCAAACAGTCCCATGCCGCAAATGATAAGGATGGCAGCATGCATCCTGAATTTTTTTCTAATCATATTGGTAAAAGATGTTTGATGAAATAGTAAATCCAAATCAAGTCCTTTATTGTTGGTGATAAATGGTTGCTTAACGCAATGTGAATTTCACCTTTGTCGCATGATGTAGCACAAGAATAGCCACTGCCTCGATCATATAGGCGATGAGGTAACTGTGCCAAAGCATCCGGGGATAGGAGTGCGACACGATCCATAACACAGGTATGACCGTGAGTGAGAGTGCGAATGAAATAAACAAAGCCATGTGGTGGTGCCCATAGAGCTTATAGACAATCATCAACACGTAGATGTAGCAGAAAGGTATGAAGCTAAGGGCGAAAACTTGCAGTGCGTTTTTACTGTCAACCAACTTGCCTGGTTCATCGGCACCAAATAACTGGGCTATCGCTTCGGGATTAACCCATACGATAATGCAGGTGATGACCATTGCCAAGGTGATGAAGCGAAAGGCCTTTCTCAGTACTGTACGCAAACCATCCTCATCTTTCTTGCCCACTTGAATGGCTCCTAACGATTGAAGCGTCTGACAAGTGCCTGAAAGAAAAAGATTATAGACCTGTAAAAGGTTCATGCAGACGGCAAAAGCGAAGATACCGGTTCTTCCTAAGGTGGAAAGGACTATGCTGTTGGCGGATAACAACAACAAGGTTAGGGAGATGGAGGCGATGGCCAAAGGTGCCCCTTGAGAGATAATCCTGCGGCAGGTCGACCATACTTCTTCCATCTTACATGTGCTGTAGGTTAGGGTGAGACGCCGATGCTCTGGATTCTTCCAATGCGACAACAATATGGCTATGCCCACGAGATGACCGACCACCGTAGCAGCAGAAGATCCCGTGATTCCCCAACCGAATAACTGAATGAACACGATGTCGAGACAGAGATTCACCACATTGTCGATTACAACGGCAAGGGAAACGAGTTTGGGGCTACCATCAACGCCCACCATGGTGGAGAGCCCCCACATCAAGATGAAGGCTGGGTTGCCGATCAATAGCACTTGCATGTAATTGCGTGCCAGAGGGAAAAGCTTTTCGTTACTACATAGAAGGCGTGCTGTCTCGTTAGGGAAGAGTATACCACCGAAAAGCACCAGCAAGATACCGATACCCATGCTCAATGTCAGCGCATGAGTGAAGAAACGGCGGGCATCATCGATATGTTTCTGCCCAAGGGCATAGGCAACCAGCATACCGGCACCTGCATTGATCAGCAGATGGAGGGTGAAGATAAACTGGTTGATAGGTTTGGATAGGTTAATGGCACTCACGCCATCGCCACAGATCAGGTTACCGACGATAATGCCATCAACCACGTTACCCAAACAACCTGAGAGCGCAACAAGAATGTACGCCCACAGGTATTTGTAGAATTGCGAATGAATGTCGTTGCTGTTAGACATGACTTCAGTTTTCTTATTTCATCAATCAAAGAAACCGAACCCTCCAATGGCTGTCAGCATACGCTCCACGTAATCCCATGAGGTGGGCGACCATGCGAAGTCGAGGCGGTAAAGCACCTGGGTCGTATAGTCGTTGTCGCGCTTCACGTCTGTAGTTTTCATGCCATGTGCCATATCTTGATAGGCCAGTAGAGATGACATCTGCTTTGCTTTCTGAGGATCTTCCTTCGCTTGTTCCATTGCATTGGCAAATTCTTCCTGCTCGACAAAGCGTATGCCCTCGCTCACGGTAGTCAGACCGGTGAGCACGTCGCCAAGGAACTGTCCGTGGATGTTGTAGGGGTGGAACACACAACATTCTCTCGGAGTAGAGGCGAGAAGGACGATCGCATGCGACACTTCATTGATGGGAGAGAACTCTATTTGCTTGTTGCGTATCGAGTAGGGGCAACAACCGAGCATGTTGTATACCTTAATCCTTCCCATGAACGAGTTGGTGGAGAAGTTTGCCTGGAATTCTCCATCTGTGCTGCGTGCCGCGAGATTTCCCACACGCATGATCTTGGCATTTAGTCCGTGGAGGGCCACCGCATTGAGAATCAACCGCTCTGCCATGAACTTCGAATAGATGTATTTGTTGCCGAGATACTGACCCATGTACAGACGTTGCTCGGTGAATACATCATCTTTCACCTCTCCTGCCCACAGACCACGGGTACTGGCTGTAGAGACATGGATAAGGCGTGCACCTGTGGCGATACATAGATCAACGCAGCGCTGGGCACCACCTATGTTCACATCTTCGATTTCCGTTCCTTCTGAGAAGTGTTTCACGATGGCAGCACAATTGAAGATTGTGTTGACTTCTGGATGCCCCATATCCGACAGCAATTGGACCAGGTCATTCGTGACATCTCCAAGAATCACATGCAACCGGTTGCCAAAGAGGGTCTTGAATGAGTCGGAGAAATAATAATAGAGTAGGGTGCGGAGACGGCTCTCAGCAGCCTCTTGTGATTTTCCTCGTACAAGACAATAGATGTTTTTCGCATCAGAGTCAATCAGTTCTCTAAGGATATGGATTCCCAAGTAGCCGGTGGCGCCAGTCAGCAGCACATTACCTAAAACCTGACGTTCTCCAGAGCGGAAAGTGTTGAGGGTATTGCGCTGTAGGAGGTTGTTGATGGCTGTATAGTCGAAGTTTGTCACTTCATCAGTGCCTTCCTCGCCAGTATCGCCTGTCACAAGACGAGCTAACTGTCTCGGAGTGGGATGAGCAAACACGTCACCGTATGCCACATGGATGCCTGCCTTGTCGGCCTCGATGATGACACGGGTCACCACAAGTGATGTTCCGCCCAGTTCGAAGAAATTGTCTGTAGCTCCCACCTTGTCCATCTGAAGGATGCCGGCGAAAATATCGCAGAAGGTGCGTTCGGTGTCGTTGGCTGGGGCCTCGTAGGCTGAGCTGATGGCCAATATCGGTTCGGGAAGGGCTTTCATATCAGTCTTGCCATTGGGGGTTATCGGCATCTCTTTCAATTGGAGATAGGCGGTGGGCACCATGTATTGTGTCAAACTTTTGGAGATCTCTGCTTTTAGTGCATCCGGTGCTATCTCCCGCTCTGCTGTATAGTATGCGCAAAGGTGCTCTTTGCCGTTGAGCTTCCGAATGAGGATGACCACTTTCTTCATGCCTTCCACCTTGAGCATCACATTCTCAATCTCACCCAGTTCGATACGAAGACCACGGAGCTTGATCTGGTGGTCTGTACGTCCTATGATCACTACATCACCATCGGGTAGCCATTTGGCATAATCGCCCGACTTGTAGATTCGCTCTCCATGATACTCCACGAAGCGCTCGCGGGTCATGTCGTCGAGGTTATTATAACCTCTTGCCACTCCCCTGCCGCCGATATAGAGCTCACCGACCACGCCAACAGGCAACTCGTTGCCGTCGGCATCCACGATGAATTCTTTCACATTGAGCTGGGGTTTGCCTACGGTTACAAATGATGCATGAGTTAGTTCCTTATTGTTGGAGGCCACGGTGATTTCCGTGGGACCGTAACAATTGAAAATTCGGGCATTGGTAACCTGCCGCATCTGTCCGAGCAAAGCGTCAGAGAATTTCTCACCACCAGCACGACAGATGTGTATGTTGCTGATAGCCTGGCAGAAATCCTCACTGGTGAGCCATGTCTGCCAGCGGGAAGGAGTTCCCGACACCATATTGACATGTTCTTCTTGAATGATCCGGGCCAAGTCGAGCGGATTATTGGCCTGCTCCTCGGTGGCCAAGATTAGAGTCTTGCCATTGAAGAATGCCATACCGATGTCCTGAAGAGCAGCATCAAATGAGATAGTGGTCACACTCATCACTCTGTCGGCATCAGTTAGCACCCCATGAGCAAAGACATTGGCAGGATGTCCATATAGATAGTTGCAGATGCCTTCGTGACGGAGCATCACACCCTTTGGACGTCCTGTCGATCCACTGGTATAAATCAGGTAAGCGAGGTCATCAGGAGTAATGTTTGTTACCACTTTTTCGTGGTCTTCACTGCTTAGCAGCTCCTCCACATCGATGGCTTTGTCTGATGGGACAGTATTGAGACGGTCTGCGGTAGTGATGATGTAACGGGCTTCACTGTCCTCAAGAATCAGTTTGATACGGTCTGCCGGATACTCTGGATCGCATGGAATATAGGCAGCTCCAGATTTCAATACACCAAACAGCGAGAGGATCAGCCGGCTGGTACGGGGAAGCAGAAGTGCCACACGGTCACGCTCTTTCACACCTCTACGACGGAGGCCTGAAGCGATCTGGTTAGTGGCCTCATCCATTTCTTTATAGGAGAATTGAGCATCAACGGCTACCAAAGCGTCGTGGTCGGGCTGTTTTTCTGCATAATGTCCGATGCACTCGTGGAAGAATTTAAACGGAGCATCTCCCGTCGCAGTCTGGCGGAGATGCGACAACTCTTCTTCTTGATGTTCGCTGACGATGGAAAGATGACGCACACGGGCATCAGGTTGTTCAACCATCCTTTGGACAACGGCTACAATGCTTTCTGCCAAAGAGGTCGCCAGCCTTTCGGAATATAAGGAATCATCATATTGCACAACGACCCCGCGCGACTCAATCTTAATGTTGATCTTGAACTTGGGCACGTTCAATTCAAGCAGTTCCTGTCCGATAATCTCACCGTTGACACGATATTCCGACAGCACGCCAACCTGATAGGCATAGGCGATGGATGGGCGGAAACCGTAATCGGTAGCAATGCGGGCAAAAGGATAGTCTTCGTGTTGTAATGTCTCGTCGAACGTCTCGCTGATGACCTTCAGATAGTCGCTGACGGTGACATCATCGATGTGCATTCCTAAAGCCAACGTGTTGACAAACATGCCTATAGTGTCGGAAATCTTCAGATTGGAACGGCCGCTACTGACGGTACAGAGATAGACGTCACGGTTGTTGGTGTGGCGTGACACCACATAAGCTGTCGCTGCAAGAAACAGGTGGGCCGGGGTGATCTCTTGCTGTCGGCAGAAGGTGGCGGCTTTGTCGTAATCAGGCTTACACACCACTTCACCGATAAAGCCTTGCTGGTCGGTCTTCGGCAAATCGGCAGGTATTTCGCTGGCTCCCTCGCAGGTCTGCAACTTCTCTGCAAAGAAAGCTTGTGAGGCTTTAAACGTATCTGTATCTTCTGCTGCCTGCTGGTCTCTGACGAAGTCCAGATAGGTGTAGGTCTCTTTCTCTGTAATATGCCCTTCCAACATGGTGTTGATCTGTCGGATCAGCAGATCAGCAGAGCCTCCGTCAAAAATGAGGTGGTGAACGTCAAAGAGCAGGTACACCGTTTTGGGGGTCTTGACCACTTCAAAACGACAGAGCGGAGCCTTATGGAGGTTAAAGGGGCGGACAAACTCATTCTTGTAGGTTAAAAGTTGCTCTTCGCTCATCTGTAAGATGGGTACATCAATTGTCACATTGTCATCGATGACTTGCATGATGGTGTCACCTTCTGTCGAGAAGCGTACACGCAATTCTGGATGATTGCCAACCAAGCATTTCACGGTGTCTGACAATTTACCTGCATCCGTTTGGGAAGGATAGGTAAGCAGATAGGGTATGTTATAGATAGTGGATGTGGGGTTCTTCAGACATTCGAAATAAACACCTGTTTGGGCATATGATAGAGGTGCGGATGTGATGGATTGGTTGACGAATTCTGCAGGGCTGGTGGTGGCAGACGTGTTTTCTGTCATCATCGCAGAAAGAATCTCATTCTCGATGGATTGAAGAGTACCACTCTTGACCAGCGTTTTGGGAGTGAGCGTCACGCCAAATCGCTTGTTGACTTGTACGGCCAGTCGGATGGCGGAGATGGAAGTCAGACCGGCATATCCTAAAATGGTGGTCAAACCGAAATCTTTGTTGTTGACAATGCCGGCAATCATCTCATGAAGGACCTCTTCCAGCACATTCATCGGCACATTTGATTCCTCCACGGTCATAGCCTTCTTCTCGGGTTTCGGCAGTGCACGTTTGTTTACTTTCTGGTTCTGGTTGAGGGGGATCACATCTATCTGCATGGTCACTGCTGGCACCATGTATGGAGGTTTCTCGTCAAGGATGAAATTGTTGAGCGCCTCAATATCTATCTGTTCATCACTTACGATATAGGCGGCAATAAACTTGCCACCGCCTTCTTCATCGAATGCCTGTACGGTGGCATCTTTGATACCTGGATATTCACGGATGATGCTTTCCACCTCTTTCAACTCAATCCTGAAACCACGGATCTTCACTTGTCCGTCTCTGCGGCCCACAAACTGGATGTTGCCGTCGGGAAGATAACGAACGATGTCACCAGTGCGGTAGATGCGGGCATATTTGCTGTCTTTGTTGAACGGGTTGGATATATATACCTCTGCAGTCTTCTCGGGACGGTTAAGATAACCACGGCTCACTTGAGGACCAGACACCCATAATTCACCGGCGGCACCGATAGGCAGACGGTGACCTTGCGGATCGACAATATACAGACGCATATTGTTGAGTGGCATACCGATGGGAATCTCTTTCATCTTCTTGGCAACTTGATAGCAGGTTGTGAAGATGGTGCATTCGGTGGGCCCATAGACGTTGTAGAACAAATAGTTTTCTGGTGGAGTGAGAGATGCCAGTTTCTCACCACCTGTGGAGAGTTGCAGCAGAGAGTGGTTCTCGATGCTGGTGGCAAACTGATAACCCACCTGGGTCGTCATGAAAGAATGGGTGACATGATTTTGCTCGAAGTAATCGTTTAGGGCAATAAGGTCTAACCGTAGTTCCTCGGGGATGATATACACAGTGGCACCACAAGTCAGTGCAGGATACATGTCCATCATACAAGCATCGAAACCATAACTGGCATAAGCTGCTACATGATGCTCTGGTTTAAGATGGTAGAACTGATGATACCAATGGCAGAAAGCAACTAGGTTGCCGTGTGTCAGTTGGCAGCCTTTCGGCAATCCCGTGGAGCCTGAGGTATAGAGCAGAATAAACAGCTGCTCTGGCAGGATGGCGGGTAGAGTGACCGTGGTGTCGGGCAGATTCTTGATGTCTTCTGTCAACAGGACTTCTCCTTGATAATCTTCAACCAGCGAACGGAGCGACGCATCTGCTATCAGCAAATTGGCATTGGCGTCTTGCATCATAAAGTTGAGCCGTTCTTTCGGATAACTGGGGTCGAGTGGCTGATAGGCACAACCTGACTTCAAAACGCCAAGTGAAGCGATGACCATCCATTCGCAGCGGGGAATCAGCACAGACACCACATCTTCTGCACCAAGTCCCATACTGGAGATGTAGGCGGCTATCCGGTTGCTGATCTCGTCTACCTCGGCATAGGTGTATTGTTTGTCACGGAAGACCACAGCTATATTTTGGGGAGTAGTCTTGACTTGATGCTCAAAGAGTGAAACGATGGTCTGTCGGGTGTCATATTCTATCTCTTCTGGGTTGAAGGTGTCAAGCTCTTGGGTCTGTGACGGAGTCGCTATGGAAATCTGACTTAATTTCTCTTGTGTCAGAAAACCTTCAATCACAGCCTCATAACTCTCCAAAAAGTTGGAAATCAGACTCTCCGAATATTCGTTAGCGTTGTATTCTGCCTTTACCTGAACATGGCCTTCCAAAATAAATACCTTCAGATAAAGCGAGGCATCAAGGGTACTGTTACCGATGCGTGTTGCCTTCATCGGAAGACCACCCATCTTCTCCTGCGAGAACAACATGCCATGCCATGCAAACATAGAGTTGGTTTGCAGGTGAAGATCTTCCATCACATCACTGTAGGAATAGATATCGTGCTCACGACAGCCTTTCATCTGGTCCTGACCGGCTTGCAGCATTTCAAGAACGGTGGTGTCGGCTGTAAATTTGGAATAGACGGGAAGGGTTTTTACAAACATTCCCACTGTATGGGATAACTTCTTTTCTGAACGGCCGTTGTATACGGTGCAGAAGAGTGACTCTTGTTCGTTGTTGTATTTGGCAAGCAAAAAAGCGTATGCAGAAGTGAAGAACGTGCTTTTAAAGATACTCTTTGACTGGCAGAAGGCTTCCACTTGCGACAGATCAATTTGGAGGGTGCGAAGCAGACTTCCCTCATGAACGGCAGTTTCCTCAACATCTGGAATCAGTTGGGTGAAAGTGTCACTGCAATCAAAGTTTTTTGCATACCACTGCTTGGATGCTTCAAATAAGGGCGACTGACGGTCGGATCCTTCTTTGATTGCAATATCGGTCAATGACAGTTCCTCTTGAGGAATATCCTCCCCGTTATAAGCATGATTGATGTCGGCAAGCATGATGCTCATTGATGTGCCGTCGACAATGATATGATGATAGTCGATAAACAGATAGAGATGGTCGGCGTCTCGCAAAAGATGAATATGGAACAGACGGTCGCCGTAAATGTTGAAAGGAGTGACAAGTTCTTTTTTCTTTAATTCGATATCCTCCACTTCTTCGATGGTTATAGTCCATGTCTCATTCTCCATATCGATAGATTGGACAGGCTCGCCGTTTTCATTTATTTCTATACGGGTGAAAAGTGTCGGGTGTGATTTCACGGCTGTTTCTACAGCTTTACGTAGACGCTCCTCATCTAAACTCCTGTCAAGTATATATAAATAAGGGAGATTATAGCACAATTCTCCCGTGTGATTGACACATTCAACATATAGTCCGTATTGTGCTTTAGATAAAGGTGCAATTATCTTCATTCTTGGTGGATTTAAGCTTGTAATGATGGTTTGTAGAGATAATGATGAAATGAATGTTGGTGGAGGTAAAAAAGTTATCAGGCATCTTCAAACTCAAACAGGTTGATGAATCCTGTCAATTTGAAGACGTTTTTGATATCATCATTCATGTTGCGCATAATCACTTTGCTACCTCCAGCCTTAGCACCTTTGAGGATGCTGATTAGGATACGAAGTCCACTGGAAGCGATATATTCTAGTTTGGTACAGTCAATGATGACATCGCGACCATTGCTGTTATACAGTGGCTGTAACTTTTTCTCTACTTCGATGGCGGCAGCGGTGTCGAGCTCACCTTCCAAAAACGCCACATACTTTTCTTCTAATTCTTGAATCGTCGTTTTCATTGTTTTAAATCTTTATTTGATGATTAAATTATTTTCTAAAACTATTGGAGGATATTTTTTCTTAATTAAAGATTTTCTTTATTAGAGTGAGAATGTTTTTTCCATTGATTCGTTCATAATTGATGGAATCCATTAGTTCACGGACAAGGAGGATGCCCAATCCACCGATAGGACGGTCTTCTGCAGAGAGGGTGGTATCTGCCTTGGCGGCCTCTGTCGGGTTGAATGCCACGCCTGTGTCTGTTATGACAAGCTTTAAAAAGGTCTTATTCGCCATAGCCTTAACACAGATGGTGCCTTCCTTACCGATAGGATAGGCGTAATCCATCACATTGACCACTGCTTCTTCGACAGCCAGACGGATTTTGCGTGTCAAGGAGGCATCTAGATGGAGCTTCTCAGCAACAGATTTCAAATAATCGTGAAGATCCTTCAACTGGCTGATGTTATTTGTCAGATTCACTTCTCCATAATCGGTGTAGTCATTTACTTGTGGAGTATATTTGATGACCATCATGGTCAGGTCATCGCTTTGTTCTTCCTCACCAGCAAACTGACACACTTGTTCGGACATGGAGCGGATAATCTCTGTTGGTGTGGCATCTCTCAATCGATGAAGGGCATCAATGGTGCGACGGTTTCCAAACTGCTGATGACTCGTGTTCCTTGCCTCTGTCAGACCATCAGTATAAAGAAAAAGGGTGGTTCCATTTTGGAGAAATGTTTCTTGCATTTCGTATTGGAAATCTTCAAACAGTCCTGCTGGCAAGTTAGGTTTAACAGGCAACAGAGAAACACCTTCGCTATTAATGATAACAGGCTTGTCGTGACCCGCATTACAGTAACGCAGACGTCCTGAAGGGAGGTCGAGTGCACCGATAAAGAGCGTGGCAAACATATTGGTCTTGTTATTGAGGCAAACGGTTTCGTTGACTGTCTGCATGATATGAGATGGATTGCCCTCATGGGATGAAACAGCACGAAACAGTGCCTGTGTCATTGCCATGACCAATGCGGAGGGGACTCCCTTCCCGCTGACATCGCCAATGCAGAAAAAGAGTTTCTCATCGCGGATGAAATAATTGAATAAATCGCCACCCACTTCTCTTGCAGGGACCAGACTGGCGTCAATGATGACATCATTACGTTTGGCGACATGCTCGTCTCTTATCAACATAGCTTCTTGAATAGCAGTCGCTATGTGAAGTTCGTTGTTGATACGTTGCTTCTCGATGTTGGCGAGGGTGAGTTTGCCTTCGTTCTGGATATACCGACGGATGATAAGCCCCAATATACAAAATACCAGAAGCATGAGGATGAGAATGTTGATTCCCATCCAGTGTAACTTGGCGAACACCTCTTTTTCGTAACAAACAACAGCAATTTGCCAATGGGGATTCCCTCGCATGTTGGCATAGTAAATCATTGTCTCTCCTTTCTTCTCATCCTGGAAGTGGATAACTTTACTCCTACCTGTTTCACTAGGGCTACGCTTTATTGTGCTGTCATTGATGATGCTGACCACATGATCCACATCTTGCTTACTGACTTGATCTGAATGGGGGCGCGATATCAATGTGCCTGATTCAGTCAAAAGCAGGACATAGGATGACGGATAAATATGATTAGCATTCAAGGTGTCACCAACCCATTCTAACGACAGGTCGAGACCACAGATGGCAATGATGTCACCTTTGCTGTCATGCAGAGGATATGAATAGGTTATCAACTGGTTGACAACACCATTATCCGTGTAGTCATACGGATCGCTCCATGAAGGCGCATTTTCACGCAGAATCTTTTTGTACTCAGGATGGAGTGTATAGTCATGTCCGTTTTCTCCACCTAATTGCTTCACTAATATTTCTTCGCCGTCCCTGAAAGCATAAGGTTCAAAAAGCCGATCTTTTTCTGGATAAAAATAAGGTTTAAAAGCCATATAACTGCCTTTAACCTTTGGATTGGTCATGATGATGCGCTTGGTAGCCTCAAACATAGAATCAGCATGGTTAATATTGTGCTTAGCATCCCATAAATGACTATGTAAGGTGTTCTCCATCACATTGAGCATTCCTTTGATGATGAGAGCTTTCATGGTCAAATCACTTTCTGCTCGTTTGTCTAGTTCTGCCTCAAACATGTTATGAGTGTAGACATATTGAACGGCAGAAACCAATTCAAGTAAGAGCGCAGCCATAATAATAAAGGCAATTTTCTTGTGATTACTGATATAGTCGCTAATCTTTTTTATGAACCCAACCATGCATTTACTTTACTTAGGTTTTTATTGTATGATGGTTTAACAAATCATTTGCAAAGATAACGAATTTGTTATATATGGTGCTTTTTTTTTCTGTTTTTCCTCCTTTTTACGTTTTTTTTAATACATTTGCATAAAATATAAAGCCATGAAATATCATCAGATATTTTTTTTGTTTTCCATTTCTCTGTGGATGGTGCCATTGTGTGGATGGGCTCAAGAAAATAATGAGGGAGATAAGCCCAACGAATTGACCGTAGATGCTCAATTGATGTCGCGTGTGGAAGAAAGAAAAGGAGGACTTCCCGGCAATGTATCCGATAAGGATGAAAATAGGTTGCACTTCATATCAGGACGTGCTAGAATGTCGATCGGGTATGAGAAAGAACATTTGTCGTTTAAGGTGACTGCGCAGCACCAAGGTGTATGGGGAGCTGAAGGGGGAGGAAAATTTAATATCTATGAAGCATGGACGCAACTGAAAAACAACAATGGTCTGTTTGCAAGAGTTGGACGTCAGGAATTGGTCTATGATGATGAACGTATCCTTGGCAACAACGATTGGGCGATGGCTGCCATGTATCATGATGTACTGAAAGTGGGTTATGAGAATGACAAACATCAGTTTCATGCCATTGTGGCTTACAACCAGAATTCAAGTAATGTCTATGGTGGTACATTTTATCAGAATGGATCACAGTCGTATAAGTCGATGCAGACAGCATGGTACCACTATCAAATGCCCCAATATCCCCTTGGAGTATCACTGATTTTCATGAACATTGGTATGGAGGCTGGAACAGCAGATGATTACAATACCATATATCAGCAACTGATGGGAGGATATGTGAAATGGCGGCCGGGCAACTTGTCTTTGGAGGCTGCTTATTACCTTCAAAGAGGAAAGGCCAGCCTGGATTACTCTATAAACAGTTCTCTTCCACTCAAGGCATGGATGGCGAGCGTGAAAGCCTCATACCAGTTTAACAGCCAACTCTCTGGATATTGTGGCTTTGACTATCTGAGTGGAGATAAGGATTTCACTGTTCCACAAATGGGTAATATTGGTCTGACCAAACATTCCAAAATGTCGGCTTTCACTTCTGTTTTCGGATCGACACATAAGTTTTATGGTGCCATGGATTTCTTTTATGTCAGCGCATATTATGGTACATGCTCCCCTGGATTGCAAAAATTTTATTTTGGTGCAATTTACAAGCCTTTCAAGGGGTTCTCTTGTGACGCATCCTATCACTATCTGGCCACATCAAGCCAACTTCAGGAGGTAGATAAGACACTGGGGCATGAGGTGGAACTCAGATCTTCCTACCAATTATTAAAAGATGCTACAATATCATTGGGTTTCTCTTATATGAAAGGTACAGAGACCATGGAGTTACTCAAGCGTAGTACGGATAAACACCAGTTACTTTGGGGGTGGCTGATGCTGAATATCTCGCCACGGATTTTTTCCACAAAATGGTAAGCATAATCATCACAGCTTTTTCCTATTTTAGTGATAATCATAAGCAATACAACCAACAAAAGGGATTTCTATCATACTGATAAAACATGGGTTTTGAATATATGTCTCAAGAAGGCTACGATAAGCTCGTAGCAGAACTCCACCAGATGGAGTGTGTGGAATTGCCTCAGGTAAGAGAGGCTATCGCTGAAGCTCGTGACAAAGGTGACCTCAGTGAGAATTTTGAGTATCACGCCGCCAAGCGCGAACAGTCACGGTTGCTGGGCAGAATCCGATTCAAACAAAAGGTTTTGGCCAATGCGCGAGTCATCGACACATCGAGATTCAGTGCAGATCATGTACAACTCCTTAGTAAGGTCGAAATGACTAATCTGGCCAACAATCTCAAGATGACCTACACGCTTGCCAACCCTCATGAAGCCAATCTTCGCGAGGGGAAAATCTCTATCAAATCACCGATCGCCCAAGCATTGTTAAACAAGAAAGTGGGCGACATAGTGGAAGTCCGTGTTCCTGCTGGCTTGATGAAACTGCGTATCGACCATATCCAATCATCTTAATATTCTTTTTCTAATTATGAAGCATCCGTTTTTTGCCATCTTCATTCTGCTGACAATCGTTTTATTAGCAGTCCATATCCCAATGTGTGCAAAAAGCCTGAAATTTCCCTCAGGCAAGTTCGTTTCATACCAATTCACAAGAGGTGGTGGAATGGATCCCCTGGATTTTACCACCTATTACCTTCGTCATGATGAGGAAACAGGAAAGGATTTGCTGACCATCAGTGGTGATTGCCGAGGTGAGGAGATCACAGTGGAAGTGGATGATGAGGTGTTTGATCATTGCTTGAAATTGATCCGTCAGCATAAACTCCAACGTTCCAAAGGTTACTATGAACCGCTATTTCAACTGCTTGATGCGCCTTCTTCCAGCTTTACCATCCTTTTTGAGGAACCATTTCAGATAATTTCCGGAAGTGGAGATATGCCATCTTTTTTATGGGATGGCATCAACGACATCCATCGATATTTCAAAAGTATCATAGGTGATCGTAAGGCAGAAGGCCACGTGGACCGTATATATGGTGCGGATGGAGTAAAAGGATTGTCCTGGACAGATGGCATCAATACGTTCACTACAGCGACAGAGTCTTTCGTTGAATTGAAGAAAGCACTCCGAGGGATTACAGGTAATGATGACAGAGAACCACAGGAGATGGGGTATTCTCATTTTCACGACGGCGACCAACATTACGTGCATATCCTTGATTACAAAAATGATTGTAATCGACTATACTATAGTTTCGACGGCAGTGATGTCTCTCGTGCACAGATGGTAAGACGCCAGCTGACGTCTTTGCTCTGTGGAACTTATATGGATGGTGATGGACAGCGGCACCTCTTCACCGTGGATGGTTTCTGCAAGGGACCAAAAGACACTGAGCCACAGCCTTTCATCATTTTCCCTGATCTTTCCAAGCCAGATCCTCAGTATCGTTGGAAGGGGAAAATGGCCGATGATTTTAGACTAACTACAGATGGTTTCAATATTATCAGAACGTCTGGCCGTGCTAAGGCCACTGTCATAGGCCATCTCAAACGCATTGTCGAGAACGATGAGGTATGGCCAGTGGTGAATGAAAGGTTTTTGAGTCAGCCTATGATGGATGCTCTAACCATGGAACAGTTGGAGCAGATGCTAAAAAGCATTCATTCGAAACCTGACACCCCCTTTACAGGAATGCAATGGTTCACTGATATTGGTGGCGTCAACCATGATTTGCTCATCTCTGAGATGAAAAAACGAAAGAAAGATTGATGGTAATCTTTCTTTCTTCTCTTGCTTTTTTCATCTGATGGATTCTTTCATCTCCTTGTTTTTGAGGCATTGGCGGAAATGGTGATGCTGGCAGAGGGGAGATTACTCTTCACGATGACTTTGGCATTTCCTGTCTTTTGTGTGCTCCTCACCACGATCATGGCACGACCTTTCCAAGTTGTCACTTTTGGAGATGTTGATGATTCGTTGTCTTTCATATCGGCATTTGCAGCTGCCAAAAGACGACCATGACCATTGACGGTTACCTCGCAGGATATGGCTGCTTCAGGACAGAGACGGCCTTCTCTATCGACTACTTCTAAGGTGATGAAACAGAGATCTTGACCATCTGCCGTGATGATGTGTCTATCGGTGGTCAGCCGTAAACGAGCAGGATCGCCTGCCGTACTGAGGGTAACACGATGGTTATCGGCTTCTGCACGAAGAGTACCTGGCTCATAGGGTACAGAGAAGACAGCCTTGTATTTCGTATTGAGGCTGACGTGTTGTGTTCCAATCAGTTTGTCGTTAAGATACAGACTCACCTCAGGCGATTTGGTATATACCTCAACTTCTATGTTTTTGCCTTCCCAACCTTTCCAGTTCCATGATTCCCATGTCGGCCATACGCTCCATTGTGTCTCGCGAATCTCACCTAAATACCCATTGGGTTCTTTAACTGCCAGATAGAGTCCAGGCGTATCGTTCCACAGCATTTCACGGTAATGGCTGATGGGCTTGCGCCACCCCGTGATGTCAACATCTCCGCAATAAGCACCATGCCAATCAGGTTGCCCTCCATTGACATAATGCTCGCCTTCACGCTCACCTTGATAATAATATCGGCCAATGCCCGACTCCCCAAGATAGTCGAGTCCTGTCCATACGATGTCGCCAACTATGTAAGGATGTGCTGTGGTGAGGGCCCAGTTTTGGAATGCGTCACGGGGATAGCTTTCCGTTTGCCACATGATGCGATGGGGTACTCGTTGGTGGTCACTCTCATGTTTGAAAATCATGTAATTGTAACCCACCACATCGAGTACCTCTGCATGGGGGTCATAGATTTCCCAGTCACGGTCCCAGGAGCAGAGTGCCTCAGTGACAGGGCGGGTTGTATCACACTCCAAAATGGCTTGTTTCAACTGCCGAGCGGTCGTGATAACACGGATATCTTTGCGCTCCATGACCTCGTTACCGATACTCCAGGAGATGACACATGGATGGTTGCGGTCTCGCAGCACCATAGCTTGAATGTCTTCACGGTAGCATGAATCGATAACTGTAGAGTAATCATACGGGGTCTTAGCTGATCGCCAGCCGTCGAAGGCCTCGTCGATGACCAACATGCCTAGGCTGTCACATGCATCCATGAATGCGCGTGTGGATGGGTTGTGTGAGGTGCGGATTAGGTTGAATCCGGCCGATTTCATCAACTTCACCTTACGGATTTCTGCCGCATCGAATGCCATGGCGCCGAGAATGCCATCATCATGATGCACACAAGCGCCATTGATGAGCATTTTCTGGCCATTGAGCATGAAACCATTTTCGGCATCAAAAGTGAATGTGCGTATACCAAATTTTACTGGTTCACATCTTTTCCCATCGAGTGATACTTCAGCCCTGTAAAGATGAGGTGTCGATGGTGACCAAAGACGGGGATTGGAAATCAGATAAGTAAAAAGAATGTTTTTATGCTCACCAGACTTCAGATGGACTTTTTGTTCAGGACAGCCTTCGACAGAAATGGTTGTAGACTGGTCCGTGTCCGACTCATTCTCCACCTCAACGTTCACATGGACTGTCGCTTGGCCAGCCGACACTTTGGGGGTGGTGACAAAGATCCCATTCTCAGAGATATGGACTTTGGGCATTGTCAACAGCCACACATGACGATAGATGCCTGAACCGCTATACCATCGGCAGTTGGGCTGTGATGAGTTATCCACTCGCACGATAACTTCATTCTCTTGTTGTTTACCATGATTTAAAAAAGGAGTGATGTCTACTGTGAATGGAGTATAGCCGTAAGCATGTTGCCCTGCCTTGTGGCCATTGACGAAAACCTCTGCGTGCTGATAGACACCCTCAAAATGCAGTTTCACCAGTTCTCCATTTGGGGTGAGAATTTTTTTCCTGTATTCTCCTTTTCCTCCAGGATACCATCCACCACCAGTGCCTGTGGCACCCACACCGTTAGAGGGTCCAGCAAAAATGTCCCAGTCATGTGGAAGATCCACAGATTGGATTTCTCCGTTCTGTATGAATTGCCACCCAAAGTCCATCAGCTGACGCTTGATGTGCTCTTGCCCTGCTATACTGATGGTTGCTATCAGAAAGACTGACAGCAGAATAATCCTTTTTATCATAGTAAAGATTTTGATCGATGAAATTCCTTTTTTAGGATTCGTAGAGCGATCTTTCAATGACAATGGGCATGCGCTTGCGCTTGAATGCAGAACGATGATGGCGGCTCAGGACACGCTCGACAGTCTCTGCACCATAGGCGTCATTCATTCGCTTCATTTCCTTTTCGTCGTCGCCATATTGCAAATAGGTACACAGGATGTCGTCCACTTCCTCATAGGTGTGGCCAGGTGCTATCTGTGCCATATCACCGCCAGTTGCCACTCCGTTACCATCAGTGGGCATAATACCATAGGCGGCAAGCAAGGCCTGATGTCGAAGATCCGCTTCATCAGTGTAAAGCTCAGTGAAAAGATATTTGCAGAGTTCATAAACCTCATGCTTCCACAAACCTCCGATGGGATTGTAGTCCGCTACATCACCATGGATAGTCCAGAAACCTAAGTTGTGCTCCGTCAGATTGTCCGTATCCATCACAAGTCCGCCTGTGACCGATGCGATATTGTAGAGGTAAATCATGCGGAGACGAGCCTTGATGTTGCCTTGAGAGATGGGTGTTGAAGCGTAGTGCTGTTCACAAGTGGCACGCAAGAGCAGATACTGTGCTTGCAAGTTCTCCACCCAGTATTCACTGCAGAATGCTTTCATGGCAGCGTTGGCAGAGTCGTTCTCTTCTACCGTGTTCGTTGAACAAGGTAGGCTGACGCCGATGAATTTGAATTGCTGTTCGGGATATTGTTCTACCACTTCATGACAGATGGCTGCAGTTACGGTGGAGTCCAGACCACCGGAAAGGCCGAGTACCATGGTCTTTAAACCATTTTTACATAAATACTTCGCCGTTTCGCTTACCATGGTTTCAAATGCCTTTTGATAGTTCATATTCTTAAATTTATATGGTTCTTAATATGTTGATCTGTGATTTCGCATTCGGTGGACAAATTTAGATAAAAAAACTGATATAATTAGTTGGTTGAAATAAAGAATTCAATTTTTATGAAGGAAAGATATTAAAATGACGATGAATACAGCACCACGGAGAGGAAAAGAATCATCCAACGTGCAATGAGGTTATTTCATAAATATCACCTTATTCTCGTTCCCAATATATACCCTGTGCTTGGGTTGACCAATGATGCGGCGACCTTGCAGGTCATATAACATGTCTGGGTTCTTGGTGACTATCATTTTACGTAACTACTCAGCACCCCATGGTATGAGTAGTTACCTTACTGTTGTACGACAGCAAGTATTGCATTGAATTTGGAGTTTCCATTCTTCATAGCTGTTTCAGCTATGGAGTGTAACTTGGCAAAATCATCGGCACCGTCATC
>JAEEGL011260806.1_pt1 | contig 20290 bp, 14 predicted proteins | sample 9134231 | NCBI WGS metagenome assembly JAEEGL01 (sample SAMN16246548, study PRJNA631951) | gut metagenome | biome: gut microbiome; feature: rumen; material: fiber-attached | host: Bos | place: Iran: Karaj | collected 2018-10 | reverse complement strand
CCATCCCCTGAGCGGCAAACAAATGCCCGCGGACAGCGAGGGTACGCCCATGCGCGAAACCGCCGTGGTGCGGGGCGGGATATTGTCAAATCCTTTGTACACCCTTTCCTCCGCCCGGAAGTTTGGCGCTGAATCGAACGGCTGTGCCGGACGCATTCCCGTCATGACCGGCAATGTGCCCATCGCTCTGACGACGGTGCCGGGGCTGTTTTACCTGAAGCCTGACGCGCAGAACACGCAGGAACAGTTGATCCAACGGATGGGCACCGGCTTCGTGCTGACGTATTCCCTGGATCTGTTTCATTCCGTGAACATCGCGTCCGGCCTGTTTTCCGTTCCCTGCGGGGGATACTTCGTGCGGAATGGGGAACCGGAGGCAAGTGTGTCCCAGATGACAGTGGCAGGCAGTCTGCGGGATTTGTTTACAGCCGTGGAAGCGGTGGGAGACGACCTGGATTTTGACGATTTTTATTTCCGCAACTACTGTGTGGGCAGTCCCTCCGCCCTGCTGCGGGGGCTCAAGTTCTCGGGCTGAAAGAAAGGAAACTGCGATGAGGATCATTGAAGAAGCGGAGGTTCGGCGTCTGCTGACCCCGGAACGCTGCATGGAAGCCATGCGCGCCTGCCTGACCGACCTGGAGGAAGGCCGCTGCGCCATGCCCCAGCGGCTGATCTGCGCCATGCCAAACACGGCGCTGCTGGGCTTTATGCCCGCCTACGTGGGCGACTATTACGGCGCGAAGGTGATCGCCGCCTATGCCCCGAACGTCGGAACCCAGTATCCCTCCCACATCGGCTATGTGATGCTGTTTGAATCGGAACACTCCACGGTTGCCGCTCTGGTGGAAGCGGGCTCCATTACGGAGATCAGAACAGGCTGCGTCAGTGCAGTAGCGACCGATTTGCTGGCCCGCCGGGACGCGCACACCATGGGCCTGATCGGGGCAGGCGCGCAGGCGCGTTCGCACCTGGCGGCCATCCGGCTGGTGCGGCCCATCGACCGGGTGACGGTCTTTGACATTCGCCCGGAAGCCGCCTTGCGCTTCGCCCAGGAAGCATCCGCGCGCTACGGCCTGACGGTGGAAATCGCTTCCAGCGCCGCCGATGCCGTGAAGGACGCGGACATCGTGTGCACTCTGACTCCAGCTAAAATGCCTTATCTGACGCGGGAGATGGTGCGCCCCGGCACACATATCAACGCGGTGGGAACGTTCACGCCCACGACACGGGAGGTCGCCGCCGACCTGGTGGCCGCCGCCCGGCTGTATACCGACCACATCCCCGCCTGCCGCGCGGAAAGCGGGGAATACCTGATCCCGCTGAAGGAAAACGTGATCAACGAAAACCATATTCTTGGTTCCATCGGCCAGCTCCTGACCGGTAAAGCCGCAGGCAGAGCATCTGATGAAGAAATCACGCTCTTTGACGCGCTCGGTTTAGCAGTTGAGGATATTGCCAGCGCCAAAGCGGTTCTTGTTTCCAAACTGAATTGAAAAAAAGGTCATGGAACGAATTTTAGTATTCTGCGCCTGCATTTTGTAGCGTGATTGATTTGGATTCATTGATTTCCTAAAACATATGGTTTTTATTACTCAAGAATCAGCGCTTCCAGCCATTCGAGACGAAGTTTAACGAACCTACGCTTTGCATAAAAAACCAGGCAGTCGGATGAGCTTAGTTTTCAAATTCCGCCTTGTGCTTCGATATATCGACCCGATCTCTATTCCACTTCCATCATCAGCCGGACGCCGAAGGAGACGCCCTCGATGAAAGCTGACTCACCTTCATCCATCATAAGCGTGTTTATTTCGTCCTGAACAGAATCCATTAATGGCCGCTTTTCTTCGGGCAAGGCGGCCAGTATTTCTTCCTGCAGCGCCATGAGCTTGTCATAGCCGGAAGAATTCTGATCTTTTCATCTGTATGGGGCATACTCCCCTCTGTAAATCTGTAGAAGAATGCTCTGTTCCATAACAAAATGTGCCTCCTTTCGGCAGACACAGTTTACCGTCAGGAAGCGCAAATTGGAAGCGGGTTCGGAGAGAGTCATCAAAAAATTATCAGATTTTTAGATGGCGAAATAAGGTTGAGAAACAGTCCGCCTTGCCATAGCTATCAAGCCATTCGAGTACAGAATACCCTCTGCTCGTCATAACGGCTTCGACTTCTTTGTCTATCTTGAAGTAATCGGAGAAAGCGGATAATAACCTTTATGACAGTTCTTGTTGGAGATGGCTTCCTTTTTCGTTGAATGTAACTCGTATTTTCTGTGGAATGCTTTCGTCCAATTTGTCAACATGGGATATAATGCCGACGAGACGGTTCCCTTCGGTAAGCTGATTCAGAACTTCCAGAGCTTTATCCAGCACATCTGGGCTGAGTGTACCGAAGCCTTCGTCTATGAACAGCGCATCCAGTTTTTTCCCCCCGACATGGTTTTGTACCACATCGGACAATCCCAAAGCAAGAGACAGAGAAGCATAGAAACCTTCGCCGCCAGACAACAGAGAGGAAGGACGGGCCTTGCCTATGGAGGTATCAAGCACTTCGATCTCCAAGCCAGCTTTCGTGTTTTTCCGGTCAGCCTCCATTTTGTGAATAAGTTCGTACTTCCCGCCGCTCATGATGTTGATTCGGCGATTAGCCATTTCCAGGATCTCGCGGAACACGGTACCCATGACATACCGATCGAAGCTGAGTTTTCCGCCTTCGCCGACAGAGCCTGCCGCCAGCGTTCCCAGTGCGCTGAGCCGCTGCCAGGCGGATGCGGTGGAAGCTAACTTTTGCTGATACCCTTTGGCCTTGTCAAGGATGCTCCTATGGCGTTCCAGGATACCGCTGGCCCTGCTGTATTCGGCATCGGCTGTTTTTTGTTCCTCTTTTTTCCTATTGATCCTGTCATCCAGCGCGTCCAGGTCGGTCCAAGCCTTTCCCGCTGTCTGATCTTCAAGTTCTTTAATCCGTCCACATGTATTTCGCCGGTCATTTTCCGCGTCATGGATCGCTTTTGTCTGATCCTGTATCCATTTTTCTCCATCTGAGCCGTCGATCACATGTAGAATAGCAAGCGCGGCGTCCGCATTCTGGAAACCGTTATGGTCCAACGCCTTTTCCATTTCTCGCTGAGCGCCGGAGAGGGCCTGCTCCAGATCAGGGATTTCCTTTTGCTTTCCGCTCAGGCTGCCGTTTGTGATGTCGTAATCCTGCCGGGCTGCCTTTTCTGCGTTTGCATGTTCGGTAATCTGTTCCTGAAGTTCTCCGTGCAATGTGTTCCATGCATCGATTTGTGTGCGCACTTCTTCTGCCGAACCGAAAGCCAGCGTTTTTTTCAGTTCATCCACAGCACTTTCCATGCGAACAGCAGCATCATGCTGCGTGGATTCTTCTTCGTTCCATTCATCGATTTGGTCGGCGATCTGTTCCAGCGCCTCCTGATTCTTTTTCTGTTCCTCCAAAAGCGCGTCCCTGTTCCGTTGCTTCTCTCGGGCTGTTTGCAGATCGGTTTTTGTCTTTTTGGCGCTTGTTTTGAATTCTTTTACCGCATCCGACAGGAAAGAATCCACGGTGACCTGCTCCCAGGTGCACGCGGGAAAAAGCGGATCGGCTTTGCGAAGGAGAGCATGTTTGTTTTTTTCAAGCGTGTTCTCCAAGTCCCGTACAAGCGCATCCTGATCCCTGCGCTTTTTTTCAGCTTGCCTGAACGCTTCCTCAGCTTCCCTGACCTCCTCATTTGTCGGCGTCTTCTCCAGAAAAACGGCGAAATGCGCTTCATCGGCGCTGGTGTGGACTGTACCGCAGACCGGGCAGGCCGCGCTGCCTTCCGTTTCGATTTTTAGCCGCAAATCCTTGGCCAGCAAACCTGCCTGTCCGCTGATAAACCGCTGATACAGATCATGATGCCTTTCTTCAGCGGATTGGGCTTCTGCAGCAAGCGCTTTCAGCTTGGCTTTTTCCTGTTCCAGCTGTGCTTCATCCTTCTGAATGGCTTGAACGGTTTCTGTGATCCCGCCTTTCCCCGTCAGCGTTTTCAGCGCTTTTCCGGCAGCTTCTTCCGCTTCGGAAAGCGCGTTCACCTCGTGATCAATGTCTTTCAGCGCATCCAGCTGTTCCCCCATGGTTTTCTGCCTTTCTGTCAGGGTCTGTTGGTTCTTTTGAGCTGCTTGTATGCCGTCGTGCGCTTTTTTTTCCGCATTTTCCGCCTTTTCCAGTTCCGCTGTTTTTTCGCTCAGTTCCTGATATCTCGGCAATTGTTCCGTTAAGCTGTGTATGCGCTTCCCCAGCGCTTCTACCTGCTCCCGAGCGTCTTTGTCATCTTCCACCGCTTTTTTTGCGGCGTCCAGTTTTTGACTGCATTCGTCCAGCGCTCGTTTCAGCGCCGCGATCTCATTCTCTGCTCTGGTCAGCGCCTCTTCCGCCCCCATTCGTGCATCGATTTTGGGCTTGACGGTATGAAGCACTGCAGCGACCCTGTCTACATCATTTTGCAGCTGCTTGATTTCCGGCGCTCGCAAGATCAGCGCTTCCAAGTGCTCTCTTTTTGATGAAAGCTCGTCCATATCCTTGTTGACGGCTTCCGCAGCGCCGCGCTCACCGGCGAGTTTTTCCAAAGCTTCCTGAACCTTGTCCTTTTGTGCACCCCAATCGTCCAGCCTGGCCTGATCCTCCGCAGCCAGTTCTTCCAGATGGTTGATGAAATCGGGGTTCTCGGGATGATACAGATACCGTTCTTCCTCCGGGATATCGCCGCCGGACAAATTCTCGCTGATTAGGTTCATCAGCTTCGTCTGTGTTTCCTTCCGCTGATCGGCAAGGAGGCTTTTCGCGCCGTTCAGCATTTCCTGATAAAGCACAAAAGCCTTATTATCAAACAATCTGCCCAGAATCTCATTTTTGCCGTCGCTGTTCGCTTTCAGGAATTCGCGAAATTCCCCCTGGGCCAGCATGACGATCTTGCGGAACTGATCCACATTCATACCAAGGAGCTCGGTGCAGCGGGCGGTGACTTTTTCCTGGCCTTTCACGGTGCTTTCCGGCTCCGTCAGTTCGGCGTCCTGTTTCGCACCGCCATATTCGCCGGCGGCGCCGCGCTTCTTTGAAAAATGAAGGGTCCTTTCCACCTTGTATTCCTGCCCGTTCTGGGAGAATGTCAGCTTTACCACGGTATCCTCCGAAAGGCTTACCCGGTCGCAATGCATGCGGAGGGAATCCCGGTCTTTGCCACTGGCTTCTCCATATAATGCAAAGGCGATGGCGTCAAAAATCATGGTTTTTCCTGCGCCGGTTTCGCCGGAAATAAGGAAAAGCCCCTGGCTGAAATCACGGAAATTGATCGTGGCTTTTTCGGCATAGGAACCAAACGCGGTCATTTCAAGGCTGATTGGCTTCATTTCTCATCCGCCTCCTGTTCCAGAACATAATCCAGGATCCGCTGGAATTCCTTTTCGCCGGGTTCGGTCTGCATATCCTCTGCGTTTCGGGTCATTTCACCTACATATTTCATTAGTTCCAGATCCCGCTCGTTGGGCTCGATCCCATTGTTTCGCTCCGTATAGAAACTTGCGAATAACGCCTCCACAGGTTTTTCACGTATCTCTTTCGATTCCGAGAAGGCGGCTTCTCCCGTGAACATGCTGAATTCACTCGTAAGCTCCATCAGGATGCTTCCGTGGGCCTTGACGGTCTCTGACAGGAAATCGGAGATTGCTGGCGAGACCCGCGTATCCGTCAGAATGATCTTGAGATATTCGTTTGTCCAGGGATGCTCCGCGGCTTCCTGGCGGACGGCTTCATATTCTCCCCTGATCTCCCGTAGCCGGTGCAACGGTTGAATATCCTTCCGCTGGATCACCGGCGTCACGTTCTTTTCAGACAATGTGACCAGAAGCGGGCCTTTCTGGGGTTGCTTTGTTTCATTAAAATGATAGGCCAGCGGCGACCCGGCGTATCTGACGGTTTCCCTTCCGACGGAATAGGAGGAATGAATATGGCCTAAGGCCACATAGTCAAAGCCATCAAAGGCAGTATAATCCACTTGGCCTACTCCGCCAACCATGGATTCAGAGCCGCCACGAATAGCTTCCTGTCCGTTAGCCGTAACGTTTTGATGTGCGATCAGCACATTGCGCTGCGTGAAATCCACTGGCTGCGCCGCCAGGATCCGCCTTACGGCGGTATCATAATCCCGGATCTCGGCATCGCCCAGAACCTGGGCGATCATCGCCGGATACACATAAGGAAGCAGCCAGAAGGTGACCGGCCCATATTCGTCCGCCAGGGTCGTGTGTACCAGTTCAGCGGACTGCTCAATTGGTTTTGAGATGAATACTTTCCTTGCTTCCAACAGCGGGCTGAGGAAAGATAGATGATAAATGGAGTCATGATTACCTGCCGTTATCATGACTGTAATATCTTTGTCTGCCAGCCCAGTCACCATGGTACTGAGCAACTGTGCCGCCCTTCCCGGAGGCAAGCCACGATCGTATACATCCCCTGCGATCACGACAGCATCTGGCTGTATTTCTGCGGCAAGGCAAAGAAACTTATCAACCCAATCCGCCTGATCACTTTTTTCATTATCATTTTGGTTGTTTTTCTCTATAAGAGACACGCCATGTAGCATTTTCCCGAGGTGTAGATCACTCAAATGAATAAACTTCATAAATCCTCCGCTGACTATTTCCAGATTTATACTCCTATCAGATGTTGAAATCTAATTTGGAGCATGCATGAAACAATTAGCAACAACATTTCGTTCCCTAACGCGTAACGCTCCTTACAAATTACCATGCTCTGATATATTTTTTGCGTCGCAATTCAAAAGCATCTCTTCCACCTTCAAGAATATCACATATCTGTTCTTGAATACCCTTTTGATTAAGAATACCTGGCAAGCATTGACCACGATCATCCAGAACTGGCGTAGTATTCTCAATGGCTCCAGTACGATACTCAAATCGCTTTTCCCGATTTGGGGATTCTTTGCCGTTTTGGTTGGCAATGATCACTTCTTCGGCATCAGCGCCAACAACAACATTTGCATTGTGGGTTACCACGATAATCTGACGTTCATGTTTTTTTGACTTCAGATAAACGACCAAATCCGTGTATATAGATCTGTTATCCAAGTCATCCTCTGGCTGGTCAATTAGAATCGGGCATTTGCTTTTTTCAAGATTGACTATCATTTCCAAGAGAACCATCGCCTTTTTTCCAGGCGACATACTACTGATAGTGTCATCACCGCTCTTTACAGTATAGTGAATATATAGCCAATCAGCGAAGAGTCGTTCAAGTGCCGTCTGAAGTGTATTTCCTGCTTTAAAAGCCAATGATCCATCTGCCATGGCTTCCCAAAGAGATTCAAACAAACCATCGTCAATAACGAGATCATCTTTATCGAGAATATTATATTTATACTTATCTTTGAATGGCCTCATATTTCGGTTGTCAAATAGCCCGCTTATGGCATCGAATAGCTCCTGACGCTTATCATGAACTTCTGCCTCAAATTCCAAATCTGATTCGGGAGTATTCGCAGAAGAAACGATAGAGGCAAATTCTTTATACGCCAGTTGCAATTCTTGTCGAGAAGATAGTATTTGTTTTTTGAGTTCAGATGCTTTTGTAATGAAATCAATTTTTGTTTCCTCAATAGCTAATGCTCTTTTTAGTTTTTCCTTTTCTTCTTTAAGCTGATCTTCAGTTTTCTTAAGCTGATCATTTTGCGATACTATCTGTTGCAAAGGCTCAATGGCGGTTTTCAGTTGCGAGAGAGATTCTTGTGCAGCATTTGCTTTCACCGTAATCAACTGCTGAGCATCTTGAATTGCCGGTTGCCAAATCTCAAGGATTGCCTCATTCATTTTCTGAATGGCTTCTTCAATTTTCTCTTTGGCTGTAGGCATACTGCTTAGATCATATTGAGGGGAATCATTGTTAATGGTCGTTATCTGCGGCAGATAAACAAAAGGTGAAAGCATGAATTCGATCTGCGGTTCTTCCTTTTTGATGACTTCCAAGATATCGTTCTGTTCTGCAATCTTACGTGAGAGATCAGCATACTTCTGTTGCAATTCATCTGTGATTCCCGCTTCGGCTGAGAGGGATTCCCTCTGGCTTTCCAGCTTATCAATGGCTGACCTGAACGCAGCGCTCCTTCCAAACTCTCGAAGAAAGCGCTCACATTCTTCCACTTTATTGTATGCTGCGATATAGTCGACAATACTATGCTTGATTGATGCGATGATATCTGCTGCCTGAGTTTTCAGCCGCTCGTTAGCCTTGCTTATGTCCTGTTGCTGAAGCAGTATATCACGGAGCATCGTATTCAACTGTGAATTGCCAGAGCTTTCATCGACAATACGGTTCAACCAGGATTGTGGAATATAGATTATTCTCCGTTCTCCGGACTCACCATCTTTCCAGACTGTTCTTGCTTTGACTTTACATTTTGAAGAAGTTCCAGCGGCTCGCGATTCTCTTTCGCTTACTTGCTTGAAATCAACACCGCTTGCAATATGGCGGAGAAGGATTGATTTGCCCGTTGACTTTCCACCTATTATTGCTGTTAGCCCCTCGCTCAACATAATAGGGGTGTCTGGAAACGAAGGATCCTCGAAAACAACATGATCGATTATTTGATGAGCATCTTTTTCCTCTGGTTTTTCTTTTTGAATTCTGACTCGATCCTCTGGTTCATAGAGAATTTGTTGAAGACCTTCAAAAGTTACGTCGGCCTTGATCCAACAATACCTCTCTTCCGAGGGGCAAAACATTCGATCATATGAATGAGCATCTGAACCCCATATACAGGGTTTTATTGAGCCAAACTCTGATATTTGTTCCTCTTCATGGCCTTTAGCAAGAGCCCAAGCCCTTGTCCTTGGATTTGATGACATTAATAATTGGCATTGTTGGTAAAGCACTTTTCTCGTTTGATAGTCTCGCCCCTTCCAGTCAATTTGTGACAAATCTTCATCAACAGGGATTGATATAAGAAACTTACCAGCAAGAATTGCGCTTCCTTCGAGAACTTGCATTATTTGCTTATGACCGACAGTGATCCGCTCAAGTCCCACAAGATAATCGGGGCGTGTCTCCCCCGCATTATGATGCTTATATTCCTGTCCAAAACGTTCAATGCTATTTCTGGTCAATGGCAGTGTTGTATCTGGCGTATGGATCAGTTCAAGTCTTTGGAGAAAAATCTCTTCAATATCAGAGATGCTAACGGTATCAGAGAGAATCACATGATAATTCACAGAGCCGCAGTCTCTTCCGACAAATGTGTCCAACCTAAGTTCAATATTTGGGAAAACCAATATCTGGTATACCTTTTCACGCAGATCTTCACTCGGGAATAATTCTGCCATCTTTTCTGGTCTACCGAGATAATCCTGTTTGATACGTTTATAACCATCTATCGAAAAATAGTCTGTAATACCAATAGCCACAATGCCAGACTCAACAGCTTTGGTAAAGAGCTTCCTGACAAACTCGTCAAAAGGGTCTGGTCCCTCGAATACAGCATTAGGATTAAAGCCATATTCATTGTGCAATAGAGAATATGGTGTATGCACATGAAAGTCCCATTTGTTCCAAGTTGACCCTCTCTCATAATTCATGCATATCGGTCTCCTCTCAGCTGATTATATGGACTCCTATTAAGACTCCGCAAAGCAGACTGTTTTCAATTTGCTAAGGCACATTCGATCTCCGATTGTATTTAGAACCTCGGATAATCATGATGACTTTCCGCACGCATTTTTTCGTTCATCATTTTCACGTTAGAAACGGTAGAATGGATGGGAAGAAGCCTCTTCATCTTTGAATTTTCATCTGAATCAGTTTGTAGGCATAGCTTCACGTATCCAAGTTCCGTTGAGCGTGTTTGGAAAGTTTACGCTAAAACCCGTTTCAGTAATTCCTCAGCCGGTTCGTCATTCGGATCATTTGTGCCCAACTCCCCACGGAAAGCGCGGGAGAGGATAGCCTGCTTCATGGCATCGATGGTAGCGAGGGTAGTCTCGGCGGCATCCTTGACGGCGGCTTCTTTGGCAAGGAGGTCATCTATAATCGTAACTATCTGCTCTTGCTCCCATTGCTCCGGCAACATCAGTGAGATGGAACCAAGTTCTTTCGAGTTGATGTTGTGAATACCAGAGGAAGACTTCGCTTTTTCAAACATCTGAGCCCGTGCATCGGATGAATTCAGAAAGCGTACCAGGAAATCAGGGCGTATCTCCTCGGACGGAATAATCTTGATAAGGAATGATGCATAAGCATAACGTCCTTCAAGCCTTGGGACGATTGCACATTTGCCCACAAGATCACGGCTGCCATTTGATCGAATGACAAGTACGTCATTCTCGTGAACAATGTAGGTTTCATCAGCCTCATCAGAGAGATACTTCATGTCATCAAAATCGATAATTCCATCACCAATGTTCGGAATTCTGAAAACGGGCGTACCGGTATTTTGATAATCCGATTTTTCAGATGATCCGTATTTGAAGTCGGATACAATTGCCCCCAAGTTTGTTTTCTTCCATGAAGACAAGTTTACGCTTTTTTTCGCTCGGATTTGCGCAGTTAACTCACCTGTAAACGCCTTATGCAGAATTGCTGCCCTACGATCCTCATAGCCGTCAATCACGGCCTGCGCCTTTTCCTTCGCCTCGTCCAACTTGGCAAACATGGTCTCGATGCGGTCAACGATACGGCACTGCTCAGGCAGAGGAGGGACCGGATATTGAAATTGTTCAATTTCTTCTTTTCTTATTGAAGGGGAATTATCCCCCTTCATAAAGGCATTCAAACCATCGACCACATAAGGGCTAGTCATCATATAATAATTGTATTTTGGGAATACTATTTCTCTGGGCGTACAAACATAAAAACCTGTGGATGCAATCGAATCTGCTATAGATTCATCTATGAATGCAGTATTCTTTAAATATGGTCTAACCATTGAGAAAACGGTATCACCAGGATGAAGTGCTCTACTTGCTCTGCTGGGAGCTTTTTCAACCTCAACCATTTTGGGGGAAGAGACAATTTGACGTTTGTTATCAATAGCATCTATATCAATATACCGAAATAACACACCAGATGGTTTTTTTGTCTCCATCGGTGCAAGAAATGCTTTTCCATATATCCAGCACCAATTTCTCGGCACGGCATACGGCTGCTCCTCCGCTGGAACCAGCGCGGCTTGCATCTTTTCTTCGATTGTGGCGGGTGCTGCTGCTTTCTTCGCCATGCTCACACCCCCAGCGCCTTTAGCTCGTTTACCACGCTTTGAAGCAGATCCACCGCTTCTTCCAACTGAGCGATGGCTTCCTCGCCGCTCTCCACGGGATTGGGCAAATCCTCATAATCCACCATGCTGTCGTCCCGGATCAGGCCCAGGTCGAGACTGTTGCCCTTCTCCTTGATCTGTTCCCGGGTGAATACGCTCCACCGCTCGTCGGCCACAGCATGACGGTCTTCCGCTGTGTAGGCTGCCTCAAACGCCTGGAAATGCTCCTCTTTCAGCGGATTGGTTTTGCCGAAGGAGGGCATATTGGTGCGCAGGTCATAGAACCATACCTCTGTCGTATTTCCCTCGTCCTCCCGGCCCCTGTCGAAAAACAGCACGTTGGTCTTGACGCCTTGGGCATAGAAAATGCCGGTGGGCAGGCGCAGAACCGTATGTAAATTGCACTTGTTCATCAGGTCCACGCGGATGCTCTCTCCGTCGCCATCGGCAAAGAGGACGTTATCCGGCAGCACCACGGCAGCGCGGGCGTGGCCGCTCTTGTTCAGGCTGCGGTAGATATGCTGGAGGAAATTCAACTGCTTATTGCTTGTAGGATAGGTGAAGTCGTCGCGGGTTGCGCGCTCACCGCCTTTTTTCGTGCCAAAGGGAGGATTGGTTAGCACCACGTCGTATCCCTTGAAATCGGTGCCGAAGGAGGAGAGCGTGTCGCCCAAATAAATCGGGGATTCCAGCCCATGGAGCATTGCGTTCATGAGCGCCAGCCTATGCGTATCATGCACCAGCTCAATCCCGGTGAATGCCTTATTGCGCTGGAATTCCTGATCCTCAAGAGACAGGGAAAACAGGTCGTCGGTCGCCTTCTTCACGTGCGCGTCCGCAGAAATCATGAACCCAAATGTGCCGCAGGCCGGATCGTTGCAGCGTTCCCCAGCTTTCGGATCGATCAGGCGAACCATGACGTTAATCAATGGACGCGGGGTAAAATACTGCCCGGCCCCGGACTTTTTCTCGTTGGCGTTTTTCTCCAGCAGCCCTTCGTATAGGTCGCCTAAGCCCTCCTCTTTCGCGGAGAACCAATCCAGCCCGTCGATGGCCGTGATGATCTTTTTCAGGTTGGCAGGCTCGTCAATGTTGCTGATAGAACCGGCATAAATTTGATGAATGCGCCCGCTCGTCATTTCTCCACCGAGAGTATCCAGCAGCTTTTTATAGTGTTCCTTCAGCTTGAGGCCGTCTTTGGAAGCCAGGCTGTCCCAACGGTATTCCGCTGGAATCTGATCTTCCCGCTCCGCTTCCTTGCACATCTTGAGGAAGAGAAGATAGGTCAGCTCGGTGACATACTGATGATATGTAATCCCGTCGTCACGAAGCACGTTGCACAGGTTCCATAATTTGGCGACGATTTCCTGATTGTTCATGCGGCACCTCTGTCATCATATAGGTATTCGTTCAGCTTGGCGATCACTTCACGAAGCGTGCCGCCGAACCTTTTATCGATCATCTTGAAGCCTCCGCTGGTCTTGTACGCGCCCCGGTCAAACAGGCTTTCGTCAAGAATCGATTCTTCCAGCATGGTCTTCTCGATGCGGTCGAGCCAGTTACGCTGGTTGGCAGTAAATACATGCTCCAGGCGGAGCTTCGCAAATGCGTGTTTCACCCTCTGTTCATGGCTGATCAGAGCGGAACCCAAAGCCTGCTGACGTATGAACGCAATGATGTCAGCCGTGATCTCTTGGTTAGTGACAGCTCGCCATGCGCTGTTAAGCTGCTGTTCGCTGAAGGAGTGGCGGTCAAGCTCCAACTTCAGGGAGCGCAGCGCTTCGCGAGTAAGGTCGGCTGGCCGGGTGACCAGGATTTTCAGCGCCTCGATATCATTGATGTGCGTGCGCACAAACTCACCGAAGCTTTCCAGATAGTCCTCCGGCTTCTGACCGGCACCGTAACCGCGGGTGTGCTCAAGCAATTCGTCTGGGTGGTCGTCGATGATTTTACCTTGCCGTTTTGGATGGTCATTGTCAAGGAGAATAAACGCTTCCTTTTTATCCAGGCAGAGTGTCTTTGCCTCTTCCGGCGTTTTCGTCTTAATCTCTTCGGCGAAATCTGGCAGTGTATATCCTCCTGTCAGGTCCTTGAACTGCTCAACTGCCTCTGGGGTAATAAACCGCATCTTGCGGTGGAGCTTCGCGGCGATTTTCTGAATCTGAGCCTGGATCATGTCCGGCTCGTCCATTCTTTCTAACCCGTTTAGAAGCGATTCAAAGGATTCCTTCGTCTGCACTGAGTGGATGTTGGTGACAGGAGCGAGATCCTCATACAGCCGAACACAATCGAATATCTCAAAGTGATCCTTGTGAATCTCGTCACATTTGCGGGTTGCCCGGCCGATCATCTGCTCATACAGAATGCGGGACTTGATCTTTCGGAGAAATACAAGGGCGGTAATCTTGGGATTGTCAAAACCCGTGGTCAGCAGATCGACCGTTACGACGATGTTCGGCCAGCGTTCGTTATCAAACCTTCGGATGGCAGAGCGTATGTCCTTCTGCTCGCCGATACTGCCGGTAATCTTTTGGATTGCTTCAGAAGGAATGCCCTGTTCACCGTAAATCCCGCGCAGGATTTCTACAATCATATCCGCGTGTTCGTCACTGGCAGCGAAGATGAGGGTCTTGCCTTCTCCCTCCGGGTCGATATCCTTTGCCACTTCATTCAGCATTGTTGTGGTGAAAGGCCGTGTCATGATCTTTTTGTTGAATTGTTCGATGTCAAAATGCAGCTCGTCCTCCAGTTCATCTCCATTTTCCAGCTCACCCGTATATGGGTTGAGAATGACAGGCCGCTCTCCCGGAAGATACGTGATACCCTCCTTCAGAAGGTGGCTGAGGATGTTATGGGGAAGATCATGGTCGATCAGATGTACGTCCACTACGGCCTCACGGTAGGTATAGGTAAAAACAGCCTTTCCAAAAATCTCCGTCGTATGCAAGGCAGGCGTGGCGGTCAGCCCGATTTTTACGGCATCGAAATATTCAATAATTTGACGGTATTTACTGAGGTAATCAGCCTCATCACGATACAGCATTTCCGCATCAGCCATCTCTTTATCAAGGAAGTAGCCACGATGCGCTTCATCGACGATGATGAGGTCATAGTCGGAAACAGAGATGGTCGTGTCGTCGCCCATTATCTGCCTCACCATGCTCTGCACCGTTGTGATTTTCAGCCTGGTTTCTGGATCAAAGCCTTTCTCGCCCAACTTCTTCATGGGGAAAATCTGGTTCAAGGCGAGGAAGTCTTTGAGTTTCACCTCTGTGAATTTTTCTTCCGCCTGTTCGCCCAAGAAATTCCTGTCCACGAGAAATAGGATGCGTTTGAAGCGTTCCGCCGTTAAAAGGCGGTAGATGAGAGCAAGCGCTACACGGGTTTTACCCGTGCCGGTTGCCATGGCAAGGAGGATAGCTTTCTTTCCGGCAATGATAGCTTTTTCCGCTTCCTCCACTGCCTTCATCTGATAGTCGTACAGATTCAAGCCTTCCGGATCACGCAAAATATCATACGGTGTGTTTTCAAGTTCGTTATTGGCTTCATTAGTTTTCGTATTCAGCCAGTTCAAAAGGCCCTGGGGACTCGGCCACCCGTGAAGCGCACGGCGGTCATTTACAGTAATACGAGCATCTTTGAACCAAACGCCTGATTTTTCCGGCCACTGCGGGAAATACTTCCGCCCATTGGTGGCGAATACAAAAGGAACTGAATAGCCGTTCCAACTGCCGAGACAGTGGACCTGATCTTCTTTGCGCACATGTGTACCATACTCTTTGCATTGTACATCCAGGATAGCGACAATACTCTTGCTTGCGCGCTTCGCCTCAATCATGCCAACGAGCTGCGTTCCAATGAAAAGAGCATAATCTACACGCCCATCCCCGCCGTCATCTGCATCGGTAGGCCATTCGGCGATGGCAATATTGCGCCCTTTGACTGGGCGAGTCCCTTTGCTATATCTGAGGACGTTTGTATCTGCTTCCCACCCGGCGGCGCGAAGCTGTGTATCGATAATCATGCGGGTTTCTGCTTCCGTTGCGTTCATGCTACCCGCACTTTGCTCGGCTTTTTGCTGCCGCTGTTGGCGGGTGGAAGAAGCAACTGCTACGGTAATTGTATGAACCTGATCCCGAAGGGAAGCAATTTCGGCCGCCTGAGCAGCAAGGGCAGCTTCTTTTTCCGATATGATAGAAGCATAGTCAACCTCTGGCTCCTGAATAGGCAAGGCAAAAGGCTGAGGTATATATCCCCAGTCTCCGTAAACTTCCATAAACCAGCAGGCGAGCTGATAAGCCATCTCCAGTACAGTTACGGCATCCTTCTGGGAGTCAAGATACTGGTGCGTGGCGTCGTTGCGCTTCTTGCGGATGACATAGAGGATATCATCAATGGAAGAGGGCAAAAGACCTTCCCGCTTCAGAATACGGATTCTTGCGGCTTGTGAATCATCTGTTTCTGGTGTGCGGAGGTTCTCATATGCAAACATCTCTGCAACTACCTGTTCCGCGAACATGCCGACTTTGATCAGTGCAGTATTCGGATCGGTATACAGATAGTTTTCCGCAAGTGACGCCATGTCTGCAAGCCGCGGCCAGTACCGTCTTAAAAATTCAAAGTTCGCCACGCTGCCACCTCCAGGCTAATTCTTCAATATCAGATATTATCTGAAATCTGTTTGGAACCGCCATAACATCACTCATCGCTGACTGTACTGTTTATCCACGCCGTTTCAACGGGGGTATAGTCAACTTTTTTCTTCTCGCAGAAATCCTTGATATTTTTCATTGCGGATAGGTTGGGTCTTGCTTTGCCGGTTTCCCAACGATTTACGGTTGTATAGGAAACACCCAACTCCTGTGCAAATGCAGTCTGACTAAGAAACGTCTTTTGCCTAACGATTTTGATCTCGCTCGGAAGAGTCATGGCGGGAACCTCCTCAAATAACAGCAACAGGTTTATGCACATATTATAGCAGCTATATGGCGTTTATTCAACAGATTTGTGTAAACAAACACCATGGATACCAGTTCCGAGGAAGGTTCCCGATACCTGTTAGGCCGCGATATACCCTTCATCCTTTAGCTGAAGCAGAGCTTTTTTGAAACCGCTCTTCGTGATCTTGAGTGTACCCTCTTCCGAACGCAGCGCCACAGTTCTCGGGTATTTCTCCGGATGATTCTCAAGTTCCGCAAGGAGACTGCCGCTTTGCCCAGTCCCTGTAGTGCTGTGCGGCAATGCGCCAACAAGAACGACGCGATAGGTCGGGCTGTAAGCTAACTTCCCATACACAAAAGTCTGCGCTCTTTCGTAATCCAGCATGAATTCAAAGCGGTCAACGCTTAGCCCAAGTTTCTTGACAGTCATTCGCAGTTGCTCGATTCCGACGGTTTGCTCGCCGATTACGAGGATTTTTCCATTTTCAAAAGTAAACAGAGGCTCAGCATCTGACGTAAGCAACGATCCCCAGTCAAGTTTATCAAGAAGGTCTTTCAGTGTCCCATCGTTATTCGCTCTTGAAAAACGATGTGTTATTTCATCCATTAACTCTTCAAATTCGTTAATATCAAGTGCCAACTTTCAAACCTCCTTCTCAGCATCAAAGATATGAGCCATACGGTCAAGGACCTTTGCTGTCTTCCGTTGCAGTAGTTTTAATTCCGTGACACATACTCTGTACTCATCCGCAATTTCTTTGATTTTGTATTGTTCTTCAACAGGAGGAAGAGGAATGATTAGTTTTTTCAGTTGTTCAACGCCAAGACTCGGAATGGTCGTGCCAACAGTAATCTTCTTCAGCGCAGCAATACCCTTCTCGCTTTCCAGAAACGCCTTTATATAATATGGATCAATCCGGCCATCAGTCACTGTCATGAAATAAAGATTGCCATTAGCAAGGATTCTCTGACCGTCTCGGATTGCTGCCACGGCTACCTTAAACGGCGCACCGATTTTGGATAGAATCAAGTCATTGTCTTTCAGCAAGTATTTTTCCAGTTTACTGTCAATCTCCGTCAGATACGGCAGGTCTTCATCGATCATACCGTTCTGAATATTTGCCAGCATCAGATACTGCGTGTCCGTTTCTGTTAAAGATGTCAATCTGTCGAGTACCGCAGCGGACACTTGGGCACCGCGCGAAATCGAGACCAGAGTTCCAAGTTCCACCCCGTTTTTTATTTCCTCTTCCTTGGGGCCAAGGTATAGGTTAGGACTGAGGTTGAAATCGTTCTCTTCCAGTTCTTTATAGTCCACGTAGCGGCTGATCTCACTCTCGTGCTCACAGGCTTCAAGAATCATTGCAATATTATCATCGGTGACGATGTTCATCCTGCGACCCTTTTCACAGGCTTCGCTGGCATCTACCATCATAACCCCCGTGTTGCCTTGGCTCATAACAATCATGCTGGTTGCAACACCCATGCCGTCATAAATACGTGATGGAAGAGAGATGATCATTTCGACAGTTCCAGATGATACGAACTCGCGCCGGACGCTCTTATCGATTGTGTTCCAGGTACTCCCGTTCGCCATGATGCAAATTACTCGCCCGGGCCCGTCTACGCAATCATATGCTTTCCGATTGAAAACCCAGTCCATCGAGCTGACCTTCGCATAGCCGGAGAAGCGGTCGGACAGCCGACGAACGTACTCTTCTCCAATGCTACCTAGATTGCGGGGACGCATACCAAGGGGGTAGTTCGCAAACACCGCGTGGTATTCCCGCTCAATTGATGCATCGTCAAAAATGTTCCCCGTGCGAATCTCAATATCAGCGCCCAGGATTTCCGCGCGAATCTCAGCTACAATTGCTGATTCAGCGTTAATCTCCAATCCTGTGAATGAAGCATTAGGCTCAACAGCAAAGCACTCTCTTATAAACCCTCCTAGGCCAGTACCTATATCAAGGATTTTCATACGAGGTTCCGCTTTGATAAGGCGTGCGGCAAGTTTCGCAACACCATCCGGAGTAGGCGCATCCCACCCGCGAATACCATCACCGTTATAGAAGAGAAGAACAGCTTTGAACTCATCAGCAGTATACTTGTACTTTAATTCGCGTATGTTATCCCAGCACTGTGCCAAAGCCTGTTTAATATACAGTTCGCGTGACGGATTTTCATTTGCAGAAGAGAAATACAACTCCATAGTGTCGATGCTGATCTTGTAATTCTCCAAGGAGCGCATCAGCACATATGCTGCAGCCCACACAGATCTTTCTGCTCCGCCCGGCATCCTGCAAGTCGCAGCAATTGCTGATGCCAACTTGTCCGCATCATACCCTCTCAGTTTTTCCAATTCAGAATGATTCAGCAATGTCCCATCCTCCTTTGGTTATCAATAACCTTGATTTGTTTTAAGTATACTGTGCGTTAGTGCATTTGTCAATAGGCTTATGAAACTTTTTTTGGTTATTTATAACCTTGAATAAACAAAAAAATCGCAGGATTTCCTCTCTACGATTATTCTCTATCTATAGCTGGTCACATTTCCGCGTCATAATATGAACATCGGAGGATGATATAGCTCCCTTCTTCATATATATCACTGTCCCGCCCCATCCGGCTGAAATATGCGCCGGGCAAGGCGGGACAAACTATTCTGGCGTTTTCCCTTGCAAAAACCTCAAGATACAATTGAAAGCAGTGGCAAGAATTTAACAAAATTGTAACATTCATCAAAAACCACGACTCTACATGACGTTGGAGCGTGTCAATCTCTTTTCTGGATTTTTTTCTTCCATTGTGTATACCCTCCTTCCGCTGTACAATATACTGCGTTCAGCAGAGGCACAGCACCGCCTTTTACGGTGCGCCAGATCATATAGAAGGAGAAAAAAATGTCTGATTTCATGCGTGGCCAAAAAGTCATCACAGTATTTGGTGAGGGCGTGGTTGTCAACCTTCCTGTGAGCAACCGTATCGCTGTCCAATATGAAGATGATACTATCCGTTTTTTCTTCCCCGAGGACGTGGTTACGGGACGGATTCGTCCGGCGGTATGATTATTGTTTTCAGGTTTACCCCCATATTTCTCAGGATAGCCAAACGCGAAAGCGTGGTCGAAAACCGTCAGCCGATGCGAGAGCATCCGGTTTCAACGAGAAGGCAAGACTTGCATTGCGGAAGAATCCGTGATGCAAGTCTTTTTATATAGATACGCCCTGCCACGCTACACGAAAGGAGGAACCCTGCAATGCTGCGCTTCATCATCATCGTCCTGATCCTCGCTTCTTTGTCCCGCCGCCGTCACTTCTTCGGATTCCCCTTCATGGGCGGTTGGGGCTATCGCCGTCCGCCGATGGGCTGGCATCATGGCATGGGCGGGCCTTTCGGCATGGGTGGCCCCCACGGAATGGGCGGCGGGTTCAGGGGCGGGCCGCATGGCCGCTTCTGACATTCCTTCCGTTCTCCGGGGCGGGGAACAAACCGCCCCGTTCTCCATATAAACCTGCAAGGAGATGCGATCATGGCTAAAACGATCACCAGCCGTCCCAGCATTTTTGGATGGACGAATCATTATGATGAGCATGGAAAGAAAATCGGAGAAAGCCGACCTTCCATTTTCGGTGGCGTGAATCATTATGACGCAAGCGGAAAAAAAGTCGGTCATTCATATCCTGGCATCATTTCCGATGATGGGCAAAGCGGAACCTCGTTTCATCGGAGAGAAGCATTCAACCGAATGATTCAGGACTGCCGGGAGGGAAAGATCAACATGATCCTGACCAAGTCCATCAGCCGTTTTGCCCGTAACACTGTGGACAGCATTAAGTTCATCCGGGAACTGAAATCGCTCGGCATCGGCGTCATGTTTGAAAAAGAAAACATCTGGTCGCTGGATTCCAAAGGGGAAAGTGTACCAACGGATTTAATACAAAATCATTATAGACCCCTCGGAGAAAAGCCCTTATTATATAAAGGTAGGGCGGCTCCGAGGGTTTTCTTGTTTGTATCAATTTCGCGCAAATGCTCCGATGTACCCGTT
>JAEEGL011012304.1_pt1 | contig 20290 bp, 11 predicted proteins | sample 9134231 | NCBI WGS metagenome assembly JAEEGL01 (sample SAMN16246548, study PRJNA631951) | gut metagenome | biome: gut microbiome; feature: rumen; material: fiber-attached | host: Bos | place: Iran: Karaj | collected 2018-10 | reverse complement strand
TTTCCACAGGAAATCTCTGATCTGTTTACCCGAGCGTTTATAATAGGAAGAGTGGATCCTAAGCAACGTCCCTCTGCAGTCGAGTGGCACGCTGCCTTGACGCGCTATGAAAAAGATCTTGTTACTTGCAGAACCAATCCTCTGCATCAGTACTATAAAGCGAACACGACATGTCCTTACTGTGAAGCGGACCAGAGATTTGCAGATAGACTGCAACCTACGATTTCTCAGAAACAATATCAGCCTGTTGTTACTCCTCCAGTGACTCCCGCGAGAACTCTGGTATCCCCAAATAACCGTCAGTCTACATTGAGCCAACAGAAGAATTCTGTGACGAATAACAATTACACACAGCAGTTCACATCTCAAACGCAAAATGCCAGTGGGGGTTATTATGGTCAATCGTCTAGTACAATTAAGCCGAGAAGAAAAAGATGGTGGATTCCCCTTGTTTCGGTTTTATCCGGATTGTTTGGCGTGTTTATCGTTACGCTTGCAATAAACGGTTTCTCATCCTCATGCAGCAATAGACCGGTATACAACGATGGTTCACAGCCAAGCATTACCGATTCTGCTGTATTAAAAACACAAGTTCCATCTGTTGGCATTGTAACACCAGAGCCAGCGGCCAACTTGAAAACTCTCAGTATTTCTGAAACGGCTTATGACACATTGAGTGTCGATGGGATTTATGTAGGGAAAACTATTAGTATCAACGAGGAGGCTAATGTCGTTTTCTCAGGAACGATTTCCGAGGAAAATACTAAAGATACATATTATTATACCGCTCCAAGAGATGGAAGGTATAGATTTGATCTTGAAAATGTTAACGCGAATACAAGGTTTAGACTCATGGTTTTTGATTCTAATGATAGTTTGCTGATTGATAGCTATTCTGGAGGAGAATATACGACATTAGAAGGAGGAGGAACATATTCAATCCAGATTCGACAGTATAGTGGCTTTTCAGACTACACTCTCAAACTTGGGGTGCAAAAAGCAACGACCGATATTTCAACTGCAACCACTGTCAATGACCAGATTGCCTTTATTGACCAAAAAAATGTTTATACATTTACTGCTCCTATTACTGGGAGATATCGCTTTGATTTGACGGAGACAAACGCAAATACGAGATTTCGAATGATGATGTGGGATAGGCTCCAGAATAGCATTATGGACTGCTATTCTGGAGGGGAATGTATTACCTTGGAGGAGGGAGAAACCTATGTATTCCAGATTAGACAGTATTCTGGACTTGGAAGTTATAGATTATGCCTTTACTTCCAAAAGTCCACGCAGGACATCACGGGATGTGATACAGTGATTGATAGTATTCAGTATGTTGACCAGAAAAATGTCTATACATTTACGGCGCCTACTACTGGAAGATATCGTTTTGATTTGACTGAGACAAATGCAAATACAAAATACCGAATGATGATGTGGGATAGGCTTGATAACAACATTATGGACTGCTATTCCGGAGGAGAATATACTACCTTAGAAGCTGGAGAAACATATCAACTTCAAATCAGGCAGTATTCTGGACTAGGGAGTTATAAGCTTGTTATAGGTTATCAGAAACCAACAACGGATATATCGAATGTTGATGTTGTCTATGATAGAGTAACATACTATGATCAAAAGAATGTTTATCTATTCACACCATCTCATAGTGGAGAGTACTCGTTTAGTCTGGAGGACTATAACTCTTCAAATAGTTTTAGATTGATGATATGGGATGAATACGATAATAATATCCTTGATAACTATCGGGGCGGCGGAAGTGTAATACTCGTCGAAAATACAACATACCAGATACAGGTGAGGCAATGCAGCGGGGTAGGATCATACAGTTTAGTAATAGTGGGATAAGCTATGTCATTGTGCTTCCTGAGTGAAGTGATTGAGTATTATGACTTATCGAGATGCTCAACAACTATGTTTTTTTGACTCATATGGCGGTGAGCAAACAACTGAACCTGGAAAATGGTTATGCTTGCTACTATCTATTTATGGTTTAAGATGGAAAACACTGCTACGGTTGAATAATAGTTGTGCTTAATAGCAGGAAGGGAAAGATAAGACGTGTTGCTACAAAAAGCATACAAATATCATAGATCATGTTTATCTTCAGAGCATCGCGAAGTATATGAGCTTATCCGAACTTGTATCGAATCATTTGGTGATAAAGTGTCATGTAAGCCCTTGAAACACGATACTGTTTTAGTTGTTTTCGAAGCTATCACGAAAGATAATGCCGACTATTACTATGTTGATTCAATCAGAACATGGCAAGATGCATTGGGAAATGTGGTTGCCATCGAACCGGTTTATTCAATGGAACGAAGGGAGATTGAATATTATAAGAACTCAACTATTCTATGCTTGAGTAAGTATTCAGGTTTACTGACATTGAGTGATTATGATAAGGTCATGGCTGTTCATAATGAATTGGTCAATACTGTCAGATACGATGATAGTTTCAGGCAATCATCATATTCAATCGTCGGAATAGTTCAGAATAGATCAGCTGTTTGTGAAGGTATCTCGAAATACTTTAAACTGGTAATGGACTTTCTAGGCGTGAAGAGCCTTGTTGCTAATGGGACCGCCTTGACCCCAACTTCATGTGGAAAAGAAGGAGAGAATCATGCTTGGAACATGGTTTGTATAGATGACAAGTGGTACCATATTGATGTTACCTTTGACTTGACTTTAAAATGCAAGCAGATTAGGTACGACTATTATCTGATAAGCGATGAAGAGATTTTTAAAGATCATAACTCAATGGATCGATTGCCAAGAACAACGGCTGAACGAATGGATTACTATTATTCGCATCATTTAGCTGTATATAACAAAAGAGAACTCGTTAACTTGGTAATAGACGGACTAGCTAAAAGAAACAAATCGTTTCAATTTAAGCTGATGAATGTTCGCAATGGATTAGATCCAAGTGGAACGGTCTCTCAAATTATCGCTGAGTGCCTGGAAAAGTCGTGTTTTTATGGAGCATCGTTTAGTATGAACTATAATAAGTCGCTTTGGGTGTTTGATGTTGAGATAGAACAGGAAAGGAGTGTAAGAGAATGAGCAATGATGGTTCTGGCGGAGGAGGCTTTTTATGGGTTGCAGATTTGATATCCACAGGGATCCGGAACAGAAAAATCAACAAATATAACAGAGTTGCTCGTGGCGTTTCTTCTGCCAGAAGAGTGTCAGTTTCAGAGCTCTTTCCTCAAAGTTCAAGTCACTCCAATATTATTGTGTCAGGGGGAGATGTTGATGAGCATCTTTTAGTGTGTGAGCAGTTACTAAAGAATTCATACGCTTTGGGAATACCTGTCATAGTATTGCACACATCGAACACCTTGCTCGAAGGTGTTATCGGCAATGGCGCATTAGGATATATTGCGAACTCTCCTAATAAGATATTTGATGCATTTACATCATTTGACTATAATGAAATCGTAAATGCAGTACTTGAAGTTGGACGAGAGAGGTATGATATTAAGCCTTCAGGCAGATTTATACTTCAAGTTGTCTATGAGCTGTTACAGAATAAAGCACGAAAGCCCTATTTTTCAGCATTTGCACATTGCCCTTATTTTCAGCTCTCAGATCAGATTGTGTCAAGGATGAACAATGGTACTATTACGCAGTCTGATGCAAATAGGCTTGATTCGCTACTGCTTACCGGGCAATCTGAGATAGCTAAAATAGACTCTTTTTTCCATGATATGCAATCTCAGATTGGTTACATTTCCGCTCCGAATCCTGCTGCAACTGGGGCGGTCGGTATTTTATCTGCGATTAAAAATGGACAAATCCTATCTGTTGATCTTCGGTCATCATCAAACACGATGTTTATAGATATGATTGCATTATCGCTTGGTTTTGCAATGAATCGTGGATATGGGTTTACTCTTTTAATAGATAATGTTTCCCTGATTTCCAATGAAAAATTGAAAAATATCATCTTGCAAGGAGGTGGGAGTAAGATTATAGTTGCAAATGATCTTTATGCATTATCTGGCGGAAACAACGATTTGTTTGCTGCTTTAATTGCCCAATCGGATAAAACGGTTTTATTCTCCCATGCTTCTGGACTTAGCTGCGAAAAATGGTCAAGCTACATAGGCGAGTATGATAAAATTGATGTGTCATTCAATAGCCATTCCGGATGGCATAAAAGTAGTCGATGGGGATATAACATGAATTCTGGACAGACAGAATCTTTAAAGAGGGAGCCCAAAATAAAGCCTGAAGAAATCAATGGTTTAGGCCCGTATGAAGGAATTGTCTATGATCACAATTCTCAAGTAGTGTTACATACTATCCTATCGAGGTGAGTCTCTAATGAAGGAGTGCTATAGTTTTTGGTGCAAACTGTATCGTGCAAAGAAGGGACACTGTAACGATTGTATGATTAAACAAAAGCGGGAGATGAGCAAGGCAATCTACAAAGCTACTCAGTGCCAAACCAATTTGCAAGATAGTAAAGGCCAAAGCAAAAAAAGTCAAGCTATGGACATGCAGTAAGGAGGAAAAAATGTCTTTTGTTAATTATGATTTATTACTGAAAGCTTATCCGAATGGATTGATGCGCGAAAACATTCTGAAACTGCAGAAATTTGATGCGTTTCATTGCCTTCTTGCGGGGACAAATGAATCCGCAAATGCGGTGAAAAAGCGCGTCTCATCCATTCCGAATGACTTTGAAAAATGGCTTTATTCGTGTAATGGAGGGATGCTGTTTGATACAACCTTGCTTTCTACGAAATCATTCGATGATCAGATAAAACTGTCGTTTGAAACATTTGCATACTGCTATGATGATAAGTTTAGAGAGGCGATTCAGTTGCCAGACAGTTTTTTCGTTTTTGCAATAGCTGTTCATTCTGATCTCTTTTGTTTTGACACAAAGATGTGTGATGGAAAAGTATACCAGTGGGATGCTGAAAACTGTGAAGTGTATACTGCTTGGAATAGCTTTGAGGACTGGTTAACTGATCAGATTAATGATGCCATAGATTTGATAGCAAACGAAGAACTCGAACCTCTTGACATCAAACTGGAGGATAACGATGGATAATTTAGATCTTAACAAGGAAAGACTTAAAGCAGTTAGAAAAGCTTGGAAGGCAGAGAGGGAACTCGTTCGTCAAGGACGAGGAACACGCGACTGGGCGCAATCTGAACAGCGGGAGATTATCGCAAAAGGAAGAGCAACTGGATATGAAGGGCAGCATATGAAATCTGTTAGTGCCTATCCCGAATATGCAGGGGATAGTAAAAACATCCAGTTTTTAACTAGGCAGGAACATATAGAGGGAGCTCATAAGGGAAGCACCCGAAATCCTACTAATGGTTACTACAATCCTGTTACGAAGAGAATGTCGAATTTTGGAGATAATGCGCCTCGAAAAACAAAGATCATAGAGCTCAGCAAGCCTTTGTCTCTTCGTCAACAGTCGAATGCAATTAATAAAGAAAAGATTAGATTGCAGGCGGCAAAAGAGGCAAAAGCATTGAAAGCTCAGGCAGAACAAAGCAAACAAGGCTCTAACGCAAGGAGGTATAAAAACGTCGGTATTGACGAGTACAAAAGACTCTCAGAAATTAAAAACAATAACTCTTCTCAGAGCGGAAAAACTGAAAATAGGGGAATTCAGGAGTTCAGAGAAAAAACTCAGTCAGAGAGTTGTGATCAAGGGAAAAAAAACAAAGGTTTGTCTGAGTTTGTCAGCAAATCAAAAGTCAATAGTACGAATTCTAAAAGCAATAATAGTGTCAGCTCAAGAGTAGCTGAGAAATCAAAGACTTCTTCCAAAGGACAAAGTTAAGGGAGGCGCTAAAAATGCAGGTGACTAGTCGAGCCATACTAGGGGAAAGTGTTAAGAACAGTAATCCCCCGGTACAGGTGTCTCATCCCATCGTAAGATTATCCGGTAAGTCCAACGGCAAACCTTCCGCCTTTTCTTTAGATGAAGATTTGTTAAGTAAGCATACACTTTTAATTGGCGGGACAGGATGCGGGAAAACAACATTACTCTATCATTTTGTATCTCAGATAAAAAGGCAAATGAATAGTAATGATGTTATGATCATTTTTGATAGTAAAGGGGATTTCTTTTCTAAGTTTTTTAGCAGGGACTTGGACCTGGTAATCGGCAATTCGAAACAATATTACAATCTGTCTGAAAGATGGAATGTATATAAAGAGATCCTAGCGGACGGAAATGATGAAAGATTTTTCTTACAAAATGTTAATGAGCTCTGTCGTTCCCTGTTCGAAGATAGAGTTAAAGCTACAACTAATGCCTTCTTTCCTAATGCTGCAAGGGATTTATTAGCTTCCATAATCACTGCTTTTATTAGGGAAGGTTTAAACGATTTAGAGATTCGTAAAGAGTTTTTCTATAATTCACAACTTAAACAGTTCCTTGACTATTCCGATGGTAAAATGATTATTGACTTGCTATCTGATAGTCCCGACGCAAATGCAGTTATGTCATACATTGGTAGCGATAGTCCCCAATCACAGGGTGTTCTCTCTGAAATGTATTCAATAATCCGCGAAATCCTAATTGGAGTCTTTTCGGAAAAAGGTATGTTTTCGATCAGAAACTTTGTTAGAGAAAAGGGGGGCAAGACTCTTTTCATCGAATATGATATTTCGGTTGGAAGTATACTTACACCTATATATCACACTCTTTTCGATTTGGCATTAAAGGAAGCTTTGGGTAGGAATTCATCGCAGGGAAATGTTTATTTGATATGTGATGAATTCAAATTACTCCCATCACTAAGGCATATTGAAGATGCAGTAAACTTTGGACGAGGATTGGGCGTAAAGATAATGGCTGGCATCCAGAGTATCGAGCAATTATTTGAGATATATGGAGAAAGCCGTGGCCGCAACATTGCAGCTGGTTTTTCGTCTCTATATGCTTTCCATTCAAAAGATGCTTCAACAAGAAAATATGTAACAGATTCATTTGGAAAAAACATTGTATTAGAAAGGTACCAAAAATCAGATAATCAAATCGTTGAGGAAAAAAGGACAGGGTGTGTTGTTGAAGATTGGGATTTGAATTCGTTACAAGTAGGAGAAGCTATAGTTGGGCTCCCCTTTCACACTCCGTTCAAATTTAATTTTGATCTATATAAGATATAATTGAAAAAGAGAATCCAGAGAAGGCAGTATCGTTTAAAGAGAAGCCTTGATAATTCAATCAGTTTTAATCGCTGTGGTGGTAAAACTCATGTTGACGTGTATATACATCATGTGGTATAATAATTTCGACCAGTAAGATACCAATGCTTACAGGAAGACTATGAAAGGAGGGCTGTTTTATTCTTATGGAGCGTTATGAGCGTGTCAATAATCTGGATGATGAGGATCTGATGGCTTCTGCCTTTGCATTTAATGCAAAAACAGATCTCGATGACAAGAGCACCAAGTGCATGCATTCCTGCGTGGATTCATGCTGTTGCTGATTGGAACCGGCCTTGCTCATCAACAGCTAGGATGAATGGGCAGGGCTATCTTTTTATCTGCTTTTGAACATTTCCATTAAGAAAGTTGAGAGAAATATGGAAAAGACATCCATCGTAAAAATTATAGAAGCGACAGCCGGAGTAAATTATCGTCAGAATTCCCGCCTTTTTACAAAGAAATCGATAGATGAAGAAGCAATCTCTCTATACTCACAGTATTGCTCTGGCGGAACCAATTATTCTACTGTTCAGAAAGCACTAGCATTACGAGGATTGTCTTTTGAAGACCTGAAATCTCTTTTTGTTTTAGTGGAAGCCAATGAAGATATATCCACTTTACTATCTTCTCGTGAATTTGCATGGATAATGGAATTGGAACCGATTATTGATTCTTATTCCAAATACAACGCAGAAAAGCTGATAAACACTATTATTGTTCAGAAAAGCGATTTTGAGCCGACCCGAAAAGAACTGCTTATAATGGTTCAGCCATTTATTGAGCATACATATCGTTTTGCCCTAGAGCAGTGTGATTTAAATGAGAAGACAGCTTTTAATTTCTCGCTATATGTATATCAATGCATATCATCCATATTAACAAATGTCTTTCCAATAGCGGTAAAAGCCTGCTTTAATGATGAAACGATTACCTATAAACATTTATTAGAGGATTCGAATAAAGAGTCGATGTTCCTTGAATGGCTATGTCGTGGCGGCATCGTTGATGTCGTGGGAGTATATCCAATGGCATTCAAGCTAACGGTCGAGTGTATTCAAAGGCTTAAGGAAAACCTGCACGAGCTTGCTCAACGAATTAGGAATGATTATTCTGAAATAGAACGCGTTTTCTGTCCCGATAAAAAACTTGGTTCGCTTCAAAGCATACGGTTCGGTTTGTCGGATCTGCATAATGGAAATCAAGGCGTTTGCATCTTGTGCTATGAGAATGCACACATTGTTTATAAACCACGTAACATGGGTATTGATGTTTCGTGGAATCAAATGTTAAGCCGAATTCACGATGCCTTCCCTGCGTTTCAAGTGTCGGCGGGACTTGCAATCAACAAGCAAACCTATGGATATGTTTCTTTCATAGAGCACAACGAATGCAAATCGATAGATTCATATTATCGCAATGCAGGGATGCTTTTATGCATTGCGTCAATGTTTGGCGCGACCGATCTGCACTATGAGAACATCATAGCCACAACTAACTCTCCGGTCGTTGTGGATTTGGAAACCATTATCTCTCCACGCCCTCAGGGACGATTTGCATTGATAGAAATAGATAAAAAGACGTCGTTTGTCATGAACGTTGGAAGGACTTTGCTACTTTCACGTTGGGTAGGCGAGATCTCTGGGGGTTCGCGGGAAATTGGAGGACTGATATCTCTTTATGAAACAGGAAAAAACAGTCCTTTCATAGGTAACAATAGATACTCGGCGTATCAGTATCCGGAACAGTTTGTCGAAGGATTCTGTGATCTTTACCATTGGATTTTGCAAAACAAGTCAGTTGTACGCAGACTCATATATGAATGCGGTTTTTCGGATTGCAAGGTTCGTTATGTTTTTCGAAGAACTGCTTTATATGTGAAACTATACAATCATTTTTTGAACGCGCATTTTTTGAAACGCTCAACTATGTATGAAGCAGTATTATCGAGACTTGGCGCAGGAATCATACTATCTTTCGATGATAAGAGTGCAGAACGTCTTTGGCCAGTAGAACAAGCAGAGGAAATAGCAATCCGAAACGGAGATGTTCCGTACTTCTTCTGCCGTGGTAACAGCAATAATCTTGAAACGCAAGATGGGGTTGTAGTTCCTTCCTTTTTTTCAGCATCTCCAGTTGAGTTGGTGTATAAAAACCTCGAAGAGATGAGCGAAGATCGACTGCAGTATGAACTGAACTATATAAAGAAAAGCATTCAGCTTAGCAAATGCCAGCCGCAAGAACAATCAACCACTGAGCTTTTATCCTATCGGGATATACGGCGTGACAGGAAGGCAGAAGATAGCACCGTTATTCGCTCTGCGATTGAAAAGATACATATGACTCTTGACGATTATCGTCTGGATGATATTGATTTTGATTATTTCGCACCTGTTCGCGATCAGAAAACAACGAGATACGGATTGGCCGTCCTTGAGCAGACTCTTTACAGTGGCATATGGGGTGTTCTGCTGTTCCATGCAGCATATGCAAGATGGAAAAACGATCAGCATCTTCGGGATCAGATTCTAAAAAAGATCAAGAAAATGCTTGACGACATTTCCGAAAATGATGACAACAGTATTTATTTGAGGTTAGGATTGGCTGAAGGGATCGCAGGCGTATGTCAGGCATTGATTTGCTTGTCATCGCTATTAAATAAACCTGGAATGATTGCAGATTCAGTCTCGGTCATGTTGAAATCTCGTCCATTCATTGAGAGAGAGAAGATTCCAACGGATTATTTTGGTGGCATCGCAGGCCATTTATATATTTCCTGCAAGTTGTATAAGGCTAGCGGGGACGAAAGGCTAATTGATATTATCAAGATCGACACCGCAAAAATGCTTAGCAGCCGTGAACTTGACGAAACCACAGGGCTATACATCTGGAAAACAAAATCCGAGTATGCACCGTTAACAGGGCTTGCGCACGGTCAGAGTGGCTACGCTGTCGCGCTTTCTGCTGCCTATGCCATTCTAAAAGATGAGCATATTTTATCAGCCCTGGAGGATACTCTTCTTTACGAGGAAGGGAAATATAATGAGACTCACAATAATTGGTATGATTTTCGACGCTTCTTAGTCGCTCGAAGAGATCAAGACACTGATCAGGTGTACCATGAAAGATTTATGTACGGGAGCTGTAGCGGCACTCCTGGAATCGGAATGTCGCGGATAGCAATATTGAAGTTTAAACCTGATCTCGGGACGGAGAAGGATATTCAGCGGGCTGTGCGCTTCTGTGGAAGTCATCCGCTTGTTGGCTGCGATTCATTATGCTGTGGCACTATGGGTTGGATAGAGTTTCTAATAGATGCGTATAACAAGTTTGGCGAGAGCAAATTGCTTGAGGTCGCAAGAAGCATTGCAACCTCAGTTAGTCCTGATGTTAGTGGGGAGCGATGGATATTATCAAACCTGAAGGGTATATATGACGTTTCCCTGTTTACAGGTATCTCCGGGATTGGTTATGAGTTTATTCGCACGGAACTTCCGGATGAGATTCCGCCTGTCTTGATATAGACACTTTTATTGATGTACTTCATAGACGGACCGCTTCTTTTCCATAGGTAGATGGACAATATTACTTATATATGGTATAATGCCAGAAACACAGATGAATCTGATTCACATCCAAATTGAATCATCCAATCACTGCGCAATAAAATAATGGAGGTTGTTTTTATGATGGATAGGGAACTAATCGAGAAAGCCGAGTCCGGTAATGTTGAAGCCATGATCGCTCTTGGATTTGCCTATTATGATGGAGAGGCCGGCGAAGAAAACCGAGGGAAAGCTTTTGCCCTTTATACACGAGCTCTAAAACTTGATCCTAACAACGCAAAGGCAATCAACAACCTTGGCAACTGCTATAACAATGGTATTGGTGTAGCAAAAGACATCGAAAAAGCTGCAGAATTGTATAGAAAAGCTGCTGAAATGGGTTATTCAAATGCACAATACAATCTTGCCCAAAACCTGAAAAAGAAGGGCAATCCGGAATGCCTTGAATGGTATCAGAAAGCTTATGAGAACGGTGACGCTGATGCTCCGCTCCACATCTCAGAAATCTACGGCGAAGGCGAGATCGTTCCTCAGGATGTGCAAAAGTCTATTGACTATTTACTCATAGCGGAAGCAATGGGAAACACAACCGCTACCCTGAATTTAGCATGCGAGTATTTATCAGGTGAACGTATTCCATTAGATAAAGAAAAGGGCATTGCTCTTATGCTGAAAGCGGCTGACGCCGGGAATGCGGCAGCAGCGGGCAACATGTCTTTGGCGTACAAAAAAGGCGACGGAGTCGAGGTTGATATTGAAAAGTCTATCGACTGGGCTAAAAAAGCAGCTGTGCTCGGCGATAGTGAATGGGCCTTCAAGTATGCTGTAGCGTTTTTCAATGGAGATGAGCCGGTTGTAGAAGATAAAGCAAAGGCGGTTGATTTCTTTATCCTTGCAGCTGAAGCCGGTAGCGCAACGGCTATGGAAAATCTCGGCGTTTGTTATAACAATGGCTATGGCGTAGAAATTAACAAGATTAAAGCCATTGAATGGTTCGAGAAAGCGGCAAAGGCAAGTGGTTCCTCCAAAGCACTGGACAACCTTGAAAACCTGTATCGAGAAGTTGACGGCAGTTCATCCCAAATCAAGTATTTCGAAATACTAAAAGCAGTCGCTGATTGCGGCAACTACGATGCAATGGTCAGCGTTCACTTTCGCTATCGTGACGGCGTCGGAACGGAAAAAAACACGGATGAAGCTATGAGGTATCTAAACGAGGCTGTTGATGGTGAAAACGCAAATGCTTGCTTTTTAAAGGGACTGTATTACTATGGCGGCGAAAATGGTTTAGAGCAGGACAGAAGCAAAGCTGTTCAGCTCTGGGAAATTGCCGCAAACAAAGGGAATAGCCGAGCCGCTGAATATCTTGGAGAGTGCTATCGGGATGGCGATGGTGTTGAAGCAGATACGGCGAAGGCTATTGCTTGGTTTGAGAAAGCGAAAGATCTCGGAAGCGTTAGTGCGTGTGTGAAACTCGGGTTTGCGTATGACAAAGACGGTTTTGCCGGAACTGATTACGCAAAGGCAGTTGAGTACTATAATGAAGCATATGAAAAAGGTTCCAAGGATGGCGCCTGTTGTCTTGCTTGTATGTATGAAAACGGTTGGGGTGTTGGGCAGAATGCTGAAAAGGCCTTTGAGCTTTACAAGTTCGCCGCTGATCATGGTAGTGCTAGGGGAATGGCCAGAACCGGCATACTTCTTCATGATGGGAAGGGTACTCAGAAAAATGTCAAGCTGGCAATTGAATATTTCGAAAAAGCAAGGGCAGCCGGATGGATAGACGCAGAAAATCTTTTGGCCTTTGTATACAGGAAGATTGATTCGCCTGATGTTGATCCCCAAAAAGCTTTTGAGTTCAATCTTCAGCGTGCGGGAAGGGGCGATGCTGAGGCGCAGTTCCACGTGTACGAAGCCTATTGGAAGGGCATAGGTGTGGAAGAGGACAATGAAAAAGCGGAAAGGTGGCTCAAAAATGCCGCCGATAGTGGGCATGCAGTTTCACAGGCATTGATGGGATTCGAAATGATGTGTGCCGGAGATGCTCCCAGCGCTGTTGCTTATTGGGAAAAAGCGAGCGCCGGAGGAAACCTCAAGGCAATGAATGATTTGGCGGATTTATATATGAAAGGGGACGATGGTGTTCCTGCAAACAAATCACGCGCAATAGAGCTTTATAAGAAAGCTGCAGAGAATGGCTACCCTGACGCACAGAGCACTCTTGGTACAATTTACGCTACAGGAGATGGTGTTCCCCAAAATGATTATGAGGCATTGCGCTGGTTCGTAAAAGCAGCGGAAAAAGGTGAACAATACGCCCAAAAGAATCTTGCTATTTGCTACAGAAACGGTGACGGCACTTCGGTTAACAAAACTCTTGCCGTAAAATGGTTCGAGAAAGCAGCTGCCCAAGGTAATATTCAGGCCAAGTATTGCCTTGCAGATATGTATGCTGACGGCGAAGGCATCATAGCAAACTATCAGAGAGCGGAAACTCTATATAAAGAAGTTATTGCCAACGGAGAAAGTGACTTCTACGATAATGCTGTGTTTAGACTTGCATTATTGTACACAAACAAAACTAACGACTATTATCGTGCATTCCCTCTTTGGCAGCAACTGGCCTCGCGAGGAAATACAACTGCAAAATTCAATCTTGGTCTCTGCTATAACAATGGTTGGGGAACGGCTAAAGACGATTCTCAAGCTCTGTATTGGTGGCGCCAAGCTGCTGCGGAAGGCGACGCTGATGCTCAAACCAATGCTCGGCTTTTGGAGCAAGAAATGCAGGGTGGTAACAATTACAATAGAAACAATCAAGCAACACAGCCATCTACACCTCAAAAATCTGGTGGATGTTATGTTGCAACTGCTGTCTATGGTTCATATGATTGTCCCGAGGTTTGGACACTGAGACGATATCGTGATTATACATTGGCAGAAACTTGGTACGGGCGTGCTTTTATTAAGCTGTACTATGCAATCAGTCCCACATTAGTAAGATGGTTCGGTCAGACATCTTGGTTCAAGAAGATGTGGAGGGGCAAGCTCGATAGAATGGTCAGCAGATTACATAATGGTGGAGTCGAAGACACTCCATATGAAGACAGAAAATTCTGAATGTAATGGAGGAATGTTGTCTGATTTTGAAAAAAGACTTGATAGTATCTGTGAACTGCGCCCCACTTGTTAGCATTATACCACATGCCTAACAAAAGGGGGTGCAGTTCAATTACAACGGGCTCTTTTTTGCTTTTTTCTTCAGGCTTTCCAGTAAATTGGTCTCCTTATTCCTTCATGCTAAAGTACAATTGACTGTTCATACTTCTTAACAAAGGTCATCAGGGAGTAGCGGAATTTCATATCTTGTGTTATACTGTTCATGAAGAGTTTGGTTTCCTTTCGTTTTTTTGTTGTGGTGACTTAAGTATAACAGATTGGTCCGAACTCTTCATTCTTTTTTTCTCTCTTTGTCCAATATGTATTGTAACGCTACACATGCTAAAGTACAATTGACTGTTCAGTTGTTTCTTTTTTGAGGGTTTTACTGTATAATATAGGGGTACGTTTATGATTAGGAGTATTCGGCAATGATAGAGTCTTATTTCTATAACAGCGGTGGGTTTATCATACCCGTTTTGGATAATTCGTTCGTTAAAAGATGGGAGGCAATTGAGTATTGCCTGTTATGTCAGAGTGGTGACCGCCCGAAGCACGGTCCACCCGTATGCGATATACCCAACAACTGTGCCGGATGTACTTTCACAAGCCTTAGTGAACAGGGGCTGTTCGACCGATTAAACCATTGGATCTTACGGTGCGGGCCCTTTTGCGAGGTCAATGAGCAGTACCGCAACAAAAGTACACCAGCATTGGGAAGAATATTGTTTTGTAACAATCAATACGTGCAGGACGCCTCTCTCCAAATCGATCGTCTAACTATCCGCGGCTGGTGTAAGAACACAAGAGACCCGCTAAATCGCCGCAATGACGAGTCATCCCGTGAGAACATTTACAGACTGTCCTTCCTCTTGGGCTTGTACAGTAATAATTCAATTAACGATCTCTTTGTCTGGGTGCTTCACGGTCTAGCCTTCACAAAAGCCAACAGTTTTGAATGCTGTGTCGAGCATTATGCTGTCAGAAAAGACAGGAGCTGGCTGCCGCACGCCATCGAGATCAACGATATGATACTTGCGGGAAACTGCGCCGACAATGAAGCGGAGGACGACGATGATGAGGAATTCATCCAGATTGTCTCTGCGATTGGGAACACGTGCATAAACGATGCTGAATTCGTTTCGATAATGAAAAAAGCAAACGGCGAGTACCATGCTGAAGCGCGCAGTATCATAGAGAATCTGGGCAGAAAAGCATGGCTTTATATCAATAATTGCAAGAAGGATCAACTCCCCGCAGAATGGACACTCAAGAACAAGAAGATCATAGGCCAGATTATCGGCAGAGCAGCTAAATGGAAGAATGACTCAAAAAAAATGCTTTCAGCCGAAAGAAGAAAAGAAATTAAAATAATGGGTGTCGTTCGCAACTTTCCAAGTGCAGGGATATTGAACAGCATCTGCTCAGGCGAAGCTAACGGGGAAGAAACACGACGAATGCTGATCTTTCTGGCTCTATACGTATTCGATTGCGAAACCAGAACGAAAAGCTTTCCGGATTACTGCAACGAGTTTCTCGATCGCGCAGGATTTAGTCATTTGGACGTGAACGACGGTTATGATGCGATGATGGTCTTCTGCGGTAGCACATTAATGCCCGCGGAAAGCCTCAGACGTCTAATACTTCACTTTATGGGATAAATACTTGTTCGTGTAAGTACGATGTTTTCTCACAGGGCCGTGGACGCGCAGTAACATATATTTGTTAAAGCCCAAATAGGAGAGTCAAATGGGAAATACACCATATACATTAAACGCCGAAATCATTCTGACCAGTTTGGATTCCGGAACTGAATGTTCCTTTGTTATCTTGGAAAAAATCGGCAGCGGCACGATGTCCGTATGCTTCAAGGCAAGGAAGAAACTTCTTACAAAAAATACGATGCAAAGGAAGAAATTTCTTGGAGAAGATACGACGCGCTTGATCTTTGCCTTTCTCCCTAAATATTTAGAGCATGGTTCTGAGGCGTATCTGCATGAACGCGATCGTTTTATTAGTTCACTTCAATGCCAATGTATGCTTGCCAATTACGATGAGACGGTGAATCAGTCAGCGCCTCTTCTCGATTTGTATGAGGAGAAAGTAACGGGAGTACTCTGGGCGGAAACTACCTGGATTAACGCCGTTGCGCTCTCGTCAAAAACAGCCGAGAATACTGATCTCATGGATTTTTTGAAAACTATCTCGCATTTATTTGACGCTGTCTCCTCTTACCATAAACGCGGTTTTCTGCTGCTCGGTTTGAATCCTCAAAACGTTCAGGTCTATACAAGGGGTTCGGGAGTTGAAGGCGTACGCCTTTATGACTTTGGTACCATGGTAAAAAATGATGTTCTCATAGATGAGAAGAAGCGATCAGAGTCTTTGGTCTCATACAACAGAAAATGGAGCGCACCGGAGCTTATCAGCGGGAATGACCTCAGCTTAATAAATGAAAAAGCGGACGCTTACAGCATTGGCTTGATACTGTTCAAATATCTGTATGACGTAAATCTCCCCATAACTTCTTTGGATGTTTCACATGTTTTGCAAAATGACCTGGCATATTGCAAGACACTTAATGGCGCGGCGGAAAAAAGCTCTTCCGTAAGACTTTCCCTTAGAAATCTTCTATGCGGAATGTTGCAGGCGGATCCGAATAAAAGGATGAACATCGCTGACGCCAAGAAACTGCTTTCAGCTATAATTGATGAGATCTCTTTGGGAACAAAGCACTTCCTGAACAAAGCAGAAGCACTGATACCTAGAACAGCTTCAAAGTACATCCCCGGGTTCAGAAAAGAAGAGATTAAAGCGATACATGATGCTCTTATTGCGGATGCTCCGCTCATAGTTGTACAAGGCACCGGCGGCGTCGGAAAGAGCGAATTGGTTCTTGAGTTTGCGCAAGAGTATTCATTTGAGTACGATCTGTACTATTTAACGTATGAGAAGAGTTTGATGCACACGCTACTGAAGCTACCTTTTTATCCATCGCTAAAATCCACGACAAAGCTCAAGAATGGGCAATTGGTCGGCTTGACCGAGGAGGAAATGTACAGAGAGGTAAGGAGATGCTTAAGCGGCTATTCAAAACAGACCTTGCTGATCATCGACAATTTGGATTCAGAAGGCGACACCAAAACATGCGATATTCAAAGACAACCGGAATATCGAAATCTGTTGGATCTCCCGATAAGTGTTGTTGCAACGAGCCGTTTTGAAGGGTTCGAGGGAGCGGCAACAATTAAAGTTACAGAGAGCCCGGAGCTGGCACGTAAACTGTTGAAGAAGTATTTGCCGAATCTGACGACAGAACAGATCGAACGATTGATTTCGGCAGTGGACTGCAATATTCTATGCTGCGATATCATCGGGAAAATACTAAAAGAGAGTATGCGCTTCAAATCCGGCATCACAGTTGAAAGCATGCTGGCCGCGCTCTCCGGCAACAAGGACGGCATATCTGAATTTGAACCGGTTAGGGTGGAATACAGAAAAGATAATGAAGAAAGAGGATTATTAGATCATCTGTCGAGAGTGTTCAATCTGGCAGGATTAAACGACAGTGCAAATTCGTTACTGAAGTTTACAAGCTTTTTCCCGATCAACGGCATACTGAAGTCTCTTCTTACCGAGACTTTGCGCAGGTCCGAATATTGGAATAGCTATAAGGAGCTTGTAAAGACCGGTTGGATCAGAGAAAAACAAATCGGCGATACCGAGAAGGTTTATCTGCATCCCGCTATTATCGCTCTCATAAAGCAGATATCGGATGATAGACAAAGGGCATTATGCGCTTATATGCCGCTGTTTGCAAAAGCGTTTAAAAACCATGTTGATGATGAAACGATGAATCCGCGGAAGTATCACCGGTTGTTCGCTGAGGATTTGTCTTTTGCAGAGTGTTTTGCCGGTTTGGTTCTGAATGAGATCAAATCTGACTCCGAAATGCCTTTGGATGTTGTGGACAGTACCGCATCGCTGTATGTTGAGCTCAGCCAGCATTACTACCATAACTCCGAGAGGTCGGATATAAGGCTTAAGTTTCTCACCATTTCAGAGGAATTGCTAAAGCACTCCTTTGATAGAAAGAGCGGAAATGACAAGGTTATTAGCAGCCTTGAGCTTGCCAGAGTAATCTTCTATCGCGGAATTGCTAATTACAACCTGAATAGATTTGATTTACTTGAGGCGGATTGTGATAGGGCAATTTCACTGCTGGATTCGATAGAGAGTAATGAGCAAGCAATAATCCGCGCAAAGGGAAAACTCTTATCGCAGATTTACGGACGTTTGGGTGATGTTAAGCTTAGCCAAGGAAAGCTTGAAGAAGCTCTCGATATCCACGACAAGAATATAGTTATAGCAAAAACTCTTGGCAGAACGGAAACCGGTATTGCGTATCGTTTCAAAGGCATCGCGCTCGGAGACAGCGGTGAAATAGTTGAAGCCCTCAGACTATTCAAGAAAGCTATCGATAGCGGGGATACTCCTCTACGCGCATATAACTGTGCAGGCTTATATGTTGCCTCCGCGAATCTTTATGACGTGGCTCGAATCAGCTATTTTCACGCTTTTAAAGAATGGGAAGCCGGAGGGAGAAGCGGCAATCCTCTTCTCCTATACTTTAACATCGTAAACTGTTATGGAGAAATCGGAAGATTTAATGAAGCCAAAGACTGGGCAAAGACGACGATCTACGAGCATTTCCATGAAAGCGGCAAGGAGACCGCCGACGAGATAATAAAGCTGCTTGAACCCGATACGCAGAACGTGAATGTTCATCCGGAGGATCCTCACTGGAACGACGCACTTGCACCTTATGTATGCTTAAGCTGCATCAGAATGCTGTGCTTTAGAGATGGCAATAAAGTGAATCGGCATAATGTGGAGCTTCTTATCGAAAGAGCCGTTTCATCCAGTGGTGATTCCATAAAAGCTCTGTACTATGATCTAATTTCATTTGTTCCTTATGACGAGGAGAAAATCAGAAAGCGCGCAAAGGATGTTCTGTACAACAAACAGACGGCGGCTTATCTGCTCAAACGTATAGGTGTCTACTTCATACTGACAAGAGAATACGAAAAAGCATATAAATTGGGCGTTTGCGCCTATCAATTGAACGAAGACTACCATTATGTGCTTGGAACTTCAACTTCCGTTGATCTTATCCTTGAATCCGCAGAAGCACTTTCGATCCCCGTCTCGCAGGAGATACTGGATCGAGGGGCGGAGTGTACGAAGAAGCTTGAATCGGAGAAGGAAAGGATTCTTAAGCTGAAGAACACTGAATTCAAATGGCTGTTTGAATAAGGAAGAATACTTGAATAGCATTGAATAAAAGTTGACTGATTGAACATAACAATCGGTCAACTTTTTTGTTCGAGTAGGTTCGATGTGTGCAACCGATCCTTCTGTACAGGTGTATCTTATACCCAAGAGCGTGATCCAATGCGAGCATGTCTTTTAATACTTCAAAAGGAGGTTAGACTTTTAAGCTTCGTACGCAATGTGCGTCTCACAAGCTACACAACCGACCCGGGAGCATCTGTCCTCTTCCGAATGTGGCAATATGGAAGAACAAGGCAGTGCCGCTGCTTTTTGCCTTTAACCGGGGTATCTGGTATAACGAGTCGATAAGGTATGCCTGCGTAACGGCAATATAGATGGAACCACTGATCCGAACGCAGATCAATTATGTAAAAGAGTAGGCATAAAGCGTGGGCGTTATGGGTATCAGTCCCATGCGGACGACATATCGGTGGATATTTCGTTATCGGAAGTCGAGAACCCGGCAATGGAATGGACGTTGATATGCGCTGTTCGCTGAGCGAACGTGCAGAAAAGGAGTTTGTTCCGCCTTGACAAAGCATTGCAGAAGTCCGAAAAGGAGAAAGGTGCCATGAAGAATTATATAAAGTACCCCGTGTCTTTTATTAGATGACGACATGATATGCATCTTTATGGTATGGGGGACTATAAAGATGCATATTCGAACGGCCGTCGGCAAAAGCATTTCGAAGCTTAAGATGCGCATCACCGCCAACAACCTGAGCAGGATCACTTTAGCGAGATCATATTATTATCATTTCCAGAATCTTGCGGCCAAAGTCATGGAATCATCGTCCTGTTCAGGTTGTTGATATCGAAATTATGGTCTATTGAATGATTCAAAACAAGGAGGGTTATAAAGGATCGTCCTCCCATGTAAAAGAGGACGATCTTTGTATTACTGTTATTCTTTGACTGCAATTAGGACAAACCTTTGAGGAGCATGCCCGGTATAGTAAAACGGGTAGCATGTGGACAGCATAAGATGCTGTCCGGAGATAAAGGG